>JAEEGL014434497.1_pt1 | contig 14597 bp, 14 predicted proteins | sample 9134231 | NCBI WGS metagenome assembly JAEEGL01 (sample SAMN16246548, study PRJNA631951) | gut metagenome | biome: gut microbiome; feature: rumen; material: fiber-attached | host: Bos | place: Iran: Karaj | collected 2018-10 | reverse complement strand
TCCGGCAAAGGGCTTCTCGTGAAGAAGGCATCTCATGTGATGATGCTCAGCCACACGTTTCATGGTCTCCATAATGATCTGGTTGTGATCAACAGCAATGTTGGCAGTCTCATAAACCGGTGCCAGCTCGTGCTGTCCGGGAGCAACCTCGTTGTGCTGGGTCTTATCAGGAACTCCAAGCTTCCAAAGCTCTTTGTTGAGGTCCTTCATATACTCTCCGACTCTTTCACGGATAACACCGAAGTAGTGATCCTCCATCTCCTGTCCCTTTGGAGGCATTGCGCCAAAAAGGGTTCTGCCGGTAAAGATAAGATCCTCACGCTTCATGGACTTATCCCAGTCCACTAAAAAGTATTCCTGCTCAGGACCAACCGAAACATTGACCTTGGTTGCAGTGGTATTTCCAAAAAGCTTCACTATTCTGAGTGCCTGCTTATTAATCGCTTCCATGGAACGAAGAAGAGGGGTCTTTTTATCGAGAGCCTCTCCTGTATATGAACAGAATGCAGTCGGAATGCAAAGAGTAACACCTGCGCCCGACTCCTTCAAAAATGCCGGTGATGTGATATCCCAGGCTGTATATCCTCTTGCCTCGAATGTTGCTCTAAGTCCACCTGAAGGGAATGATGATGCATCAGGCTCACCCTTAATAAGCTCCTTGCCGGAAAAAGAAGTAAGCATACGACCGTCTTTATCTGCACTTCCAACAAAAGAGTCGTGCTTCTCAGCTGTTATACCTGTCAGTGGCTGGAACCAGTGAGTATAATGTGTTGCGCCTCTCTCAACAGCCCATTCCTTCATGGCATTTGCCACAACATCGGCAGATTCCTTGGAAAGTTCTCCGCCATGCTCCGTAACATTAACCACTTCCTTATAAACATTCTTAGGAAGCCTTTCCCTCATCTTGGCAAGTGTAAAGACATTTTGCCCAAAAATCTCTTCTACGTTCACCTTATCGCACATATTCGCTGCCTTTCGTGTTTGTAATTTTCAACTTACGTTTCATATTACAACATCTTCATGAAAACGCAAAGAAAAAGTATCTCATTCTTCAGATTTAATTCTCAGTATATCGTACTTCTCAGGCTTTTCGGACAGGTCAACATACATGATCTGCTTGGAATGAGGGCAGGACTCAACAGGTGTGCCATCCTCAGCGTACATTCCGTTAACCTTTGCCTCTATATCAGTGCCATCCGGCTTCATGATTTCTATTACATCACCAACAGAGAACTTGTTTCTCTGCTCAAATTTAGCATAACCTCTGTTATCTATTTCGTCCACAATACCAAGGTAGATGTACTCATTCACATATGTATTGTTGTCATAGATCTGGGCTTCTTCGCTTGGCTTACCAAAATAAAAGCCCGTGGTGAACTGACGATATGTACACCTTGAGATCTGGTCCAGATACCAGGGCATATTTGCTCTGTACTTTTCCTCAGATTCAAAGTAATCGTCAATGGCCTTCCTATAGGTTCTTGCCACAGTTGCAACGTAAAGTGCAGTCTTCATTCTGCCCTCTATCTTGCAGCTGTCAACGCCTGCATCTACAAGCTCCGGAATATGCTCGATCATGCACAGATCCTTGGAGTTAAAAATGTAGGTTCCCCTGTCATTCTCATAAACAGGAAGATACTCCCCGGGTCTTTTCTCCTCTACAACAGAATACTTCCATCTGCATGGATGCGTGCAGGCGCCTTTATTGGCATCTCTGCCTGTAAAATAGTTGGATAACAGGCATCTTCCGGAATAGGAAATGCACATAGCTCCGTGGATAAAACACTCCATTTCGAGATCTTCCGGGATCCTGGAAGTAATCTCTTTTATCTCGTTAAGAGAAAGCTCTCTGGCCGCAACTACTCTCTTTGCTCCAAGATCGTGCCAGAAATTATAGGTTTCATAGTTGGTGTTGTTGGCCTGCGTGGAAACATGGATATCAATTTCAGGGCAGATTCTTCTAGCCTTCATGAAAATACCGGGATCTGCAATAATAAGTGCATCCGGCTTAAGTTCTTTAAGCTCATGAAGATATTTCTCAACGCCATCAAGGTCATAGTTATGGGCAAGGATATTTACAGTAACATGCACATGAACTCCATGGGCATGAGCAAATTCTATGCCCTCCTTCATTTCCTCAGGGCTAAAATTCTTGGCTTTTGCCCTAAGTCCAAATGCATCTCCGCCAATGTAAACAGCATCCGCGCCAAACATAACAGCTGTTTTTAATACTTCAAGGCTACTGGCTGGTATTAGTAACTCTGGTTTTTTCATAATCACTTCTCCAAATTCCAAATCAAACTACATCAAAAACATTTGGTATTTATAACTTTACTGAGAGGGTCATTCCGTCTCCCACTGTAAGTATCACGGTGTTAAGCGAATCATTGTGCTTGAGTTCGTACAGATACTCCCGCATCCTGGCATGAATCGTCCTGTCTCTCCTGGTAACAGCAAATCTTGACTCGATAACATCCCCGTCCTGAAGGACGTTGTCAGAAACCAGGAGCCCTCCTTTATTAAGGATTCTCAGACACTCCGGCAAAAAGTTAATATACTGCCCCTTTGCTGCGTCCATAAAAATAAAATCATACCCCGGAGAAAGCGTTTTTAAAATCTCAGTCGCATCACCTTCTAGGAGTGTGATTTTATTATCTGGGTCAAACTTATTAAAGTTGTCTCGAGCGATGGGAATACGTTTCTCAAACTTCTCGATAGTCGTTATCTTTGTATCCGCTTCGCTGTAATATCCCATAAGAAGAGCTGAAAAGCCTATCGCGCAGCCCACCTCAAGAATATTCTTTGGTTTATTCATCGCAAGGAGAAACTTAAGAAGTGCCTGTGTATCCTTGCGAATAATAGGCACTTCGTCTTCCTTAGCTTTTTTCTCCAGTTCATCCAAGAACGGAGCATTTCCCTTATCCAGTGAATTGATAAAGGCTGTTATTCTATCCTGTTCGATCACTGCCCTGTTTCCTCTGAAGAATCTTCAGTTCCCGTTTCCGCGCCACTTCCATCTTCCGTCGCCGGTGCTGCCATAATCTGCAGCATCTGCTCGGCAGTCATTGATGTACTCAGCTCGTAAGTACCTGCTGCCTCCATTCCATGATAATCGGAAAACATCTCCTGCAGCACGAATAAATTCTTGTCTGTGATAAGTCCCGCATTTGCCAGCTTCTCTGCGATCTTCTTGCCGGAGTCACCGTCGGAGATTGTCACCGAAACAGTTCTCCCCGTTCCGGAAGACACAGGAACCTGATTAAAAATGTGGTAGCCGTAATTATAGGCCACCTTTGAATACTTGCTGATGAGCATAACTACGACAACCACGAACACTATCTTAACTGCAGCGTCCAGTATGCCCAGCACTATCTTTCTGGCATTCATCTTAAGTTCTCCAAACCACAAATCAGAAGTTTGTATCCATTATGATCGGCATGATCATTGGTCTTCTCTTTGTCTTTTTCCATATATAGTCGCTAAGAACATCCTTAACTATGCTCTTAAGCTTACCCCAGTCCGTAATTCCCTTCTCCAGTGCCTCTGTAACCTCATCAAGAACAAGGTCAGTGGCATCATCAATAAGCTTGTCCGACTCTCTTACATAGACAAAACCTCTTGAAACAATGCTTGGTCCGGAAACAAGCTGATTGCTGCCCTTTTCGATACCAAACACAACTATAACAATACCATCTTCTGCCAAATGTTGTCTATCTCTAAGTACAACATTACCTACATCACCAACTCCGAGGCCGTCAACCAAAATGGCTCCCACAGGAACCTTGCCCTTAACCTTGGCGCTTTCCTCGTCAAGTTCAAGGATTTCACCGGAGTGAAGGATAAAGATATTCTCCTTGGCAATTCCCAGCTCTTTTGCAATATGAGCCTGAGCACGAAGATGTCTGTACTCACCGTGGACAGGAACTGAATATTTGGGCTTAACCAGTGTATAGATAAGCTTGATATCCTCCTGGCATGCGTGTCCGGATACATGAACATCCTGGAAAACAACATCTGCGCCCTTCATCTGAAGTTCATTGATGATGTTTGTAACAGCCTTCTCATTACCCGGAATTGGGTGGGATGAAAAGATTACCGTATCCCCAGGGCCTATACTGATCTTCCTGTGCTGACCATTAGCCATTCTGCTAAGGGCAGCCATACTTTCTCCCTGGCTTCCCGTAGTAATGATTACAGTCTTGTTCTCAGGATAATTCTTGATATTATCTATCTCCACAAGAGTATTATCAGGGATCTTGATACACTCAAGCTTCTGGGCGATGTCGATGATGCTGACCATACTACGGCCTTCCACCACAACCTTCCTGCCGCACTTGTGGGCAGTGTTGATGATCTGCTGAACTCGGTCAACATTGGAAGCAAAGGTAGCAACAATGATTCTGTTGTTCTCATGTTCTTCAAAGAGAGAATCCAGCGCTCTTCCTACTGTCTTCTCAGAAGCAGTAAAGCCCGGTCTCTCTGCATTTGTGGAATCGCACATAAGGGCAAGAACGCCTTTTTTACCGATTTCCGCAAAGCGCTGTAAATCTATGGGGTCTCCGTAAACAGGAGTGTAGTCGACTTTAAAATCTCCGGTATGAACTACGATTCCTGCGGGTGAATAAATTGCAAGAGCCGCTGCATCAACGATTGAGTGGTTAGTTCTGATAAACTCAACCCTGAACTGGCCAAGGTTAATGGACTGACCAAACTTAACAACCTTTCTTCTTGTGGTCTTAAGCAAGTTGTGTTCCTCAAGCTTATGTTCAATTATACCCATGGTAAGCCTTGTGGCATAAACAGGGATATTCAGCTCGTGAAGGACATAAGGAAGTGCTCCGATATGATCCTCATGGCCGTGGGTTATAACAAAGCCCTTGACCTTGTCGATGTTGTCCTGAAGATATGTGATATCCGGAATAACAAGGTCGATACCCAGCATCTCATCCTCAGGGAAAGACAGACCGCAATCCACCACAATAATACTGTCCTCATATCTGAAGGCAGTGATATTCATTCCAATCTGCTCGAGACCTCCCAAAGGGATGATCTGCAGCTTGGATGCATTTTCAATTTTCTTTTTACTCAAATTATTTCCTCCATTTAAATCAGGCGGATACATAGAAAAGAACTATCGATAATACTACAGTGCTGGCATATACAGCCCCAACCTGTATATACCGTTTGCCCTATCATCAGATATCCAGATCTATGTCATCCTCTTTTAGCAGCTTGCGAAATACGCCTGCAACTGCCTCCAGCTCCAGGTCATCATCCACAATCACATAAACTGCCTCTTCATCTTTGATATCGGAATCATCACGCAAAATAAGCGCTTCTCCGTCACCATCTTCTTCATCTGTGACAAGAAGGTAAGTCTTGGCACCTATTACAGTCTGCTCTAAACAATAGAACTCAACTGCTTCTTCCCCATCGGGGCTAAAAACGATTTTTTCCAAAATATACTCCATTTGGCCTGAAATTCAAGCCTTGTCCTTAGTATTGTCCAGATAATCCTGAAGAATTATCTGCGCAGCTATCATATCAACGTACTCTTTACGTTGGCGCCCTTTTATTCCGGCTTCGTCCATTATCTCATCGGCTTCCACCGTGGTAAGGCGCTCATCCCACATAATAACAGGAATACCTGTCCTTCTCTCAATCTTTTCCTTAAATTCAAGGCATAACTGTGAGCGCTCAGAGGGGGTCTGATCCATGTTTAAAGGGAGTCCCAGCACTATCTTCTCCACCTTATATTCCTGGATAAGCTCCTCAATGCGCGCTAATGTCTTCCTAAGTTTATTTTCCTCTTTCCTACGGATGATTTCTTTGCCCTGAGCGGTCAAAAGAAGTTCATCGCTTATCGCCACTCCAACAGTCTTGGAACCGTAGTCAAGGCCCATAATACGCATGTGATACTCCAATCGGAATCCCTATATTACTTACTTTCGAGACCAGTTGTTGCTCTTGATATACTCTGTGAGCATCTCCTCAACCAGCTCATCACGCTCAACCTTCATAATAAGGCTTCTTGCGCCCTGATGGCTTGTAATATATGTAGGATCTCCGGACATAATATATCCAACAATCTGGTTAACCGGATTGTATCCCTTCTCCAAAAGTGCATCATATACTACAGAGAGAACTTTCTTAACTCCAGTCTCTGAATCAACCTCAACCTTAAAATATTGGGTGTTTCCTAAATCCTGATCTGCCATAGTTTCTTTCTCCAATCGTGATTATTGTTAAAAGACGTTGCTAAAGCCAACATATATTTAATTTTACACTACTCATTTCAAATAAGCAATGTATCCGAGTTAAGGAATCCTTTGACAAACTCGGTGGTGATGGTACCGGAAACAGCGTGCTCAAACCGCTCATCCTCATCACATACAGCCACTCTGACATATCTGTCCGTATGGCCGATCATGTACTTTCTGCCCTTGATCTCCTCCATATCTTCCCAGAGTATGCCAACTTCTTCACCAATAAAGGAATTTCTGTAAACCTCTGACTGCTGCTCGGTGAGCTTGATAAGCACCTCGCTCCTTGCAGTCTTTTCCCTGTCTGTCAGCTGTTCTTTCATTCCGGCGGCTACTGTGCCTTTCCTTGGCGAATACTTGAATACATGCATCTCGTAGAAGTTGATATCTTCAACGAATTTACGGCACTCCTCAAACTCCTCATCTGTCTCTCCCGGGAATCCCACAATGACGTCTGTGGTTATGGCCGGTCTGTCAAAGTACTGCCTAAGGAGTCTGACACCCTCCCTAAACTCATCGGCTGTGTAGTGTCTGTTCATACGCTTGAGTACTGAATCACATCCACTCTGAAGTGAGAGATGGAAGTGAGGACAAAGCTTTTCCACCGCCGCAAGCCTCTTTGCATTCTCAGGAGTAACTATCCTTGGTTCCAACGAGCCCAGCCTTATCCTCTCAATTCCGGAAAGCTCATCAATGCTCTCAACAAGATCGATCAGTGCAGGCTCTCCCTTATCAATTCCATAAGAACTGATATGGATACCTGTAAGGACAACTTCCTTGCACCCTTTCTGGATAAGCCCCTTGATCTCCCCAAGAATCTCCTTCTGATCCCTGCTGCGCACTCTGCCCCTTGCATAAGGAATTACGCAGTATGAGCAAAACTGATTACAGCCGTCCTGAATCTTGATGTAAGCTCTTGTATGCTCAGGAAGCTCCGAAAGCATCATTTCCTCATATATATCAGTCTTGTTGATATCAATGATTGAGCTGCCACCGAGGGTTTTATCGGTATCACACTTAGCCTCCAGGAAAGCGTTCAAAATATCGACAATTTCAGACTTCTTATTGTTTCCTACTGCAAGGTCGATGCATTCGTCCTTTTTTACACCCTCTATTCCTGTCTCAACATAACATCCAACAGCTACCACCACTGCATCAGGATTCTCTTTTTTGGCTCTGTGTAGCATCTGGCGGGATTTCCTGTCGGCAATATTTGTAACGGTACAGGTGTTGATGATGTAAATATCTGCTTTTTCGTTAAAAGGAACGATTATTGCGCCGGCTTCCTTGAGCTTCTGGCCCATAATATCCATCTCGTAGCTGTTTACCTTGCATCCTAGGTTATGCAAGGCCACTCTCATTCTGTTAACGCTATTTGGCATATTGTTCAACATATTTCTCAATCTTTCTAAATATTCTTAAAAACTCATTATCTTTTTCATACCCAAGTCATTGACTTTTGCGTTTTAGACGTTTACACTTAAGAAAAGAAGGAGGTATTTGCTCAATGAAGACCGTTAAAATTTCTCTTAATTCCATCGATAAGGTAAAATCTTTCGTAAACGATATTACGAAGTTTGATTATGACTTCGATCTTGTTTCTGGAAGATACGTTATCGATGCTAAGTCTATCATGGGTATCTTTTCATTGGATCTTTCAAAGCCAATCGATCTCAACATCCATGCTGAAGACGGCGCAGATGAGGTTCTCGATATTTTGAAACCTTACGTGATCTAATCTAAATGGATTAGATCCATTAAAAAAGATTATTATAGACCATCTTAAAGCCATGCTTTAGGATGGTCTTTATTCATGCATTCTTATTTGCTGATCTCTATGATCTCATCAGTATCAAGAGCTGTCTGAACCAGCTCATCTATTTTTTCAAAAAGATTTTCCTCATGCTTTCTGATAATATCAGCCCTCGGCTTTGTTACAGGGTGCTTTGCAACGAAGATTGTGCAGCAGTCCTCATAAGGCAGAATTGATGTATCGTATGCATCGATCTTAACGGAAATATCCACAATATCCTGCTTGTCGAATGCAATTAGTGGTCTGTAAACAGGAATATCAGTTACGACCTCACCTGTGCACATAAGGCTCTGCATTGTCTGTGAAGCCACCTGGCCAATGCTCTCTCCGGTGATAAGTCCCATACAGCCCGTGTCACCGGCAATCTTATCTGCGATTCTCATCATATATCTTCGCATTATGATAGTAAGCTCATCATGCGGACACTTCTCATAGATATACATCTGAATGTCGGTAAAGTTGATGACATGAAGTCTTACCTTACCTGTGAATTTTGCAATTACTCCCGCAAGGTCAACCACCTTCTGTTTAGCCTTCTCACTGGTATATGGCGGCGCATTGAAATAGATGGCCTCAATATCAACGCCTCTTTTAGCAACCATATATCCCGCAACAGGAGAATCAATACCGCCTGACAAAAGAAGCATTGCCTTACCCGCAGTACCAATTGGCATTCCGCCCGGTCCGGGAATAACTTCAGAGAAGATGTTGAGCTTTTCTCTGATCTCAACGTTAATGAGAACGTCAGGCTCATGAACATCAACCTTCATGTCCTTGTATGTATCGAGGATTCTTGCTCCAAGCTCAGCTGCCATCTCCATTGAATCCATAGGATATCGCTTGTCTACTCGGCGTACCTTAACCTTAAAGGTCATGTGCTTATCAGGATACACGCCATCGATAAAGTCAAGAACTGCCTTTGTAACTCCATCTACATCTGGAAGTCTGTTCTCACCGTCTCTTTTTATGGTAACTGCCGGGCATATTCCCGTAACACCAAATACAGTCTTAAGCTTATCGACGGTTTCATTAAAATCAAAGTTCTCTGCCTCGATATATACTCTTCCTGCGACTTTAGATATCTCAAAGCTTCCGTCGCACTTTGATAAAACGCGCTTTATCTGCTTAACAAGAGCGTCCTCAAAGACATATCTGTTCTTTCCTTTTACTCCGATCTCTGCATACTTGATTATAAAAGCATGGTACTGCATAAATTGTCCTTTCTTAATGGCGGTAGAACTTTCTCATGGTCTCTACCTGTGAGCATAATGTATCTAAAAAGTAATCTATCTCTTCCTTTGTTGTCATCATTGACAAACTGATTCTGATGGTGGACTCAAGAAGGTCCTTATCAAGGCCAATGGCCTGAAGTGTATCTGAAATATGCGGATTGTTGGAAGTGCATGCACTTCCTGCAGAAACATAAATGCCTTTGCTACTGAGCATATTAAGAACCGTCTCCGCAGCAAGTCCCTTAATCGAAAGAGATACGATGTGAGGCGCTCCCTTCTCACACTCGGGCCCATTTATCCTGATATCAGTTAGTCTGTCCTGAAGTGATAAGATCAGGTATTTCTTGAGCTCATACATTTCCTTTATATGAGCATCAAAATTCTCATAGCACTTCTTGGCTGCCAGTGCCATTCCTGCTATTCCCGGAACATTCTCAGTGCCTGAACGCATTCCCTTCTGCTGACCTCCGCCATAGCAGATAGGAGTTATCTTAGTACCTTTCCTGATATATAAGAATCCCACTCCCTTAGGTCCGTGTATCTTGTGGCTGCTGACAGACATAAGATCTATATTCATGGTCTTTGGTCTTATTATAACTTTGCCATAAGCCTGCACCGCGTCGACGTGAAATACTATGTCTTTGTTAATGCTCTTAATAAGCTTGCCTGCCTCTTCTATGGGTTCAACAGCGCCAATCTCATTATTGATAAACATCATGGACACAAGGATAGTATCCGGACGAATTGCTGTTCTCAAAGTATCTATATCCACCACACCATCACTTCCAACCGGAAGATAGGTAACTTCAAAGCCCTCGTCCTCAAGATGGATCGTTGTCTCAAGGATTGCCGGATGTTCGATGGCGGTTGTTATTATATGTTTGCCGCGCCATGCATTGGCCTTGGCCGCTCCCAGTATTGCCATATTATCCGACTCTGTTCCACCTGATGTAAAAATAATCTCCTGTGGATCAACCTTTAATGTGGCACCTAAGGTGTCCTTGGCCTCTGAAAGCCTGTTGGCTGAAATAACTCCCATGTGATGCACACTGGAGGCATTTCCATATTCTTCTGTCATTACCTTTGCCACCAGCTGCGCAACTTCATCAAATGCTCTTGTGGTAGCAGAATTATCTAAATAAGCTTCCATTTTTATCCTCTTAATCTTCAGCTCTCAAGATGATACATCAGCCAGGATATAATAGTAAATCCCGCTGTCTCGGTACGGAGTATCCTCTTACCCAAAGTTATGGGTTTAATGCCATTCTCTCGGCATAGATTAATCTCTTCTTCAGAGAAACCGCCTTCCGGTCCTATAAAAACAGCAATGTTATGTCCTGGTTTAATATTCTCTATAATCTCCCTTGTATCCTCAATTCCTTTTGCATTCTCGTAGGGAATAAGCTTAACTTCCATGTCTTTTGCATACTCGATAGCCTGCTTCATAGTCATGGGCATTGTAACTTCGGGAATAACGGCGCGCTTGCTCTGCTTGGCTGCTGCCTCAGCTATAGCCTGCCATCTCTTTTGCTTGGCACCTGCTTTTTTCTCATCAAGCTTTACCACACATCTCTTTGTAGACATGGGCACAATCTGAAACGCCCCAAGTTCAACGGCCTTCTGGATTATAAGCTCCATCTTGTCCACCTTGGGAAGCCCCTGGAAAAGATATATTTTAGAGGGAAGCTCCTTGCCCACTTCCTCCACAAAACAGAGATTGCCAATAACTGCAGAATCAGTGATCTCCTCAATCTCGTAGAAGATTTCCTTTCCACTGTCATCCTCCCTGATACTCACGGAAAACTGTTCCCCGATCCGCATGCGCAAAACATTAGCAATATGATTAAAATCTCCGCCTGTAATCTCAACCTTTTTAAAATCAGGCGTTATTTGTGTGCTGTCCACAAAGAAATGATACATTAGTTTTTCCTCGAAGTAATTGAAACCCAGTCACCCTGATGATGAATCTCCAATATTTCAAGTCCTGCATCAAGATGCGCCTTTTTTACCTCTTCTTCCTTGGTATTTATAATACCAGATGTTATATAAATACCACCGGTCTTAAGTTGGTTTAAAATAACCGGAGTAAGAGGAACCAGTACGTTAGCCAGGATATTAGCCACAACAATATCATATTTGTCGTATCCGACTTTATCCTGGACAGCTTTATCATCAATAATATTTCCGATCATCATGTCAAACTTGTCAGATGGAATATTATTATTATCCATATTCTCTTTAACAGCAGGAACTGCACACTTATCAAGGTCAGTACCAACCGCATGCTTTGCTCCAAACATAAGCGCCAGAATTGAGAGAACGCCGCTTCCTGTTCCCACATCCAACAGCTCTGTATCCGGAGTTACATATTTCTTGAGCATTCTGATACAAAGCTGGGTAGTCTCATGCATTCCGGTTCCAAACGCTGTTCCCGGATCAATATGCAGAACCATCTCCGCCTTCTTCGCATCCTCGTCGCTCTCTTTCTCCCAAGACGGAATTACAAGTATATCATCAATATAGAATTTGTGGAAGTACTGCTTCCAGTTGTTGATCCAGTCAATATCCTCAGTGACATCAATCGATATAGTACCGTCACCGATATCAGAAAAGCTCTTAAGTTCATCAAGCTTCTCTCTAATGGCTTCCTTCATCTGCTCAGGAGTTTTCTTCTCCTTGACATATTCTCCTTCATCATTAGGAAGCTCCACTGTGAGCATATTCTCATCATCAATCTCAACAAAGAAATTAAGATAGGCAACTCCGCTCTCAATTCCACTATCCTTCTCATCAGGCTCAAGTTCCGGCGCATCAATGAACATCTGCTCCTTGTCCGCAGCAGAAAGTGGTGCGTTATCCTCTATCTGCGCACCCTCAAGACCAATATCCTCAAGATAACTGACAATTATATCCTCAGACTCTTCATTTGTCCTGACTCTAAACCTCATCCACTTCATATCTTGTACCCCGTATAAAAATATCCATTCATTAGTATACAATAAATCCAGCTATGGAAGTATAGCATAATGCAAGGTCTTTGTATATATTCGTCGCTGTTGAATTTACAGAAATACGCAGTTCTTGGACGAGTAGGATGATTTACAAAATAAAAAATCGCGGGGGTGCTGACTGCTTTGAACAACGCTGAAAGGAAGCACCCCCACGATTTTGAATTTTAGTAAATCACCACGGAGACGAAAACAAGTATTTCTGTAAATCAACTGCCGCGAATTTAAATATATTACTTGAAGAAGCCCTTCTTCTTTTTGCCACCGCCATCGTTCGGTCCTTTATCATCAGATCCAAGGACTCTGTCGGCTGCACCAAGGGAATCTCCGGTCTTCTCATCAAACTCTTTAAGAAGATCCCTGGCTTCTTTGGAAAGCTTCTCAGGTACCTGTACTACAAGAGTAACATAGTGATCACCTCTTGTATCCTTATCTCTAAGGGAAGGCACGCCCTTTCCGCGAAGTCTTACTCTTGTATCAGTCTGTGTTCCGGCCTTAACGTCGTAAGCGACCTTGCCATCAACCGTATCAATGATAACTGTTCCGCCAAGAGTTGCAATTGCGAAAGACATAGGAACCACTGAATAGATGTCGTAGCCTTCACGCTGGAATATAGGATGATCGGAAACAATAACCTCTACCAAAAGGTCTCCTCTTGGTCCACCGTTAACACCGGGCTCACCCTTATCACGTATTCTTACGCTCTGTCCATTATCGATACCGGCAGGAATTGTAACTTTGATCTTCTTCCTGCTGGCAATATAACCTGTACCATGGCAATCCGCACACTTTTCCTTAATAACCTTACCGGTTCCGCCACATTCAGGACATGTCTGAACGTTACGGACTGTACCAAAGAAAGATTGCTGTGTATAAACAATCTGTCCTTTACCGCCGCACTTCGAACATGTCTGAGCTGAAGTTCCGGGTTTAGCACCGGTTCCGTGACATGTTGGACATGGATCCTTGATTGTTAGTTCCAACTCCTTCTCACAGCCAAATACTGCCTCAAGGAATGTGATCCTTACACTTGCACGCAAGTTTGCTCCCTTTGAAGGGCCGGATCTTGCGCCGCCTCTAGATCTTCCGCCGCCAAAGAAATCACCGAAAATATCTCCGAAAATGTCTCCGAAATCAGCTCCGTTGAAATCGAATCCACCAAATCCACCTGCTCCGCCGTCAAAGGCTGCATGACCAAACTGATCATACTGTCTCTTCTTCTCAGGGTCACTCAAGACGGCATAGGCCTCAGAGGCTTCCTTAAACTTATCAGCCGCAGCCTGATCTCCGGGGTTCATATCCGGATGGTACTTCTTAGCAAGTCCTCTGTATGCTTTTTTGATCTCATCCTCAGTGGCATTTTTGCTAACACCAAGGACCTCGTAATAGTCGCGCTTCTGCTCTGCCATATATGTTCCTCATGTATATTAATACCTTAAAGCCAGACCAAAAATGCGTCTGGCTATAAGATTTACTTCATAGATTCTTATACCTCTCTGTAGTCACCGTCTACAACGTTGTCGTCGTTAGCTGATGAGCTCTGTGAAGCTGCGCCCATATCAGGACCTGCGCCAGCGCCCATATCAGGGCCTGCACCTGCTGCACCCTGTGCGTTCTCGTACATCTTAGCGAAGAGTGCCTGAGCATCGTTCATGAGCTTCTCTTTCTGGCTCTTAAGAGAATCGATCTCTGAGTCTGAAAGCTCTTTGTCCTTGGTCTGCTCAAGAAGATCCTTGAGTGCCTTGATATCATCCTCTACTGTCTGCTTCTGAGAAGCATCAATCTTGTCGCCTACATCCTGAAGAGCCTTCTCTGTCTGGAATACGAATGCATCAGCATCGTTGCGGGCATCAATACCTTCCTTACGCTTCTTGTCCTGAGCCTCATACTCTTGAGCCTCTTTAACTGCCTTATCGATATCCTCGTCAGACATGTTAGATCCGGCTGTGATTGTGATGTGCTGCTCCTTGCCTGTTCCAAGATCCTTAGCAGATACATTAACAATACCGTTTGCGTCGATATCAAATGTAACCTCGATCTGAGGTACTCCTCTCATTGCTGGAGGGATTCCGTCAAGTCTGAACTGTCCAAGGGACTTGTTATCCTTAGCAAACTGTCTCTCACCCTGAAGGACATTGATATCTACTGCTGTCTGGTTATCAGCTGCAGTTGAGAATACCTGGCTCTTCTTGGTAGGAATAGTTGTATTACGCTCGATAAGTCTTGTAGCAACACCACCCATTGTCTCAATTGAAAGTGAAAGAGGTGTTACATCAAGAAG
>JAEEGL012151877.1_pt1 | contig 14597 bp, 8 predicted proteins | sample 9134231 | NCBI WGS metagenome assembly JAEEGL01 (sample SAMN16246548, study PRJNA631951) | gut metagenome | biome: gut microbiome; feature: rumen; material: fiber-attached | host: Bos | place: Iran: Karaj | collected 2018-10 | reverse complement strand
TACCCTCTGAAAGTGCGGTCTGGTCACCTTCGATGGTTACGTTGCCGTTTCCATTTCCGTTGCCGTTTCCATTTCCGTTAGCATCGTCGTTTCCGCCAAGGCCTTCAGCAAGTGCGGTCTGGTCGCCTTCGATAGTTACGTTGCCATCACCATCTCCGTCGTTTCCGTTGCCGTCATCAGCGTTTCCACCATCGGCATTTCCGCCTGCGTTTCCGCCTGCATTTCCGCCGTCTGCATTACCGTCTACGTTTCCGCCATCAGCGTTGCCATCGTCAGCGTTGCCGCCATCAGCATTACCGCCTGCATTACCGCCTGCATTTCCGCCTGCGTTGCCACCGGCATTTCCACCTGCGTTATCGTTTGCATTTGCATCGTCATCTGCGTTAGCGTTGTCATCTGCATTTGCATCATCGTCGCCGTTTGCGTCGTCATCTGCGTTTGCATCATCGCCGCCGTTAGCATCGTCATCTGCATTTGCATCATCGCCGCCATTAGCGTCATCATCTGCATTTGCATCATCGTTGCCGTTTGCGTTGTTGTCAGTCAGGTTGTTGTCGATAGCGTTGTCCTTGTCATCGCCATTGTCATCCTGATGATCTGAAAGCTTGTTAGCATCGGTGTTGTTCTTGGTGTCATCAGTCTTGGTGTCATCAGGCTTAGTGTCATCAGTCTTCTTGTTGAGTTCTTCGTTCTTCTTGTTGATCTCGTCGGTCTTGTCGTTAAGAGCATCCTCAATAGCCTCAATAAGCTTGGTGAAATCGTAGCCCTGAGCTCTTGTAAGAGCTTTTGTAGCCGCTTCTATATCGCCTGAGATAACTGCAAGTTTGTACTCCTTAAGAGACTTCTTAAGACCTTCGATCTGCTTCTGGAGAGTCTCAATCTCTTCCTTGGTCTTGCCGAGCTTGGTTAATGCTTCTCCGGATTTCTCGGAAAGTTCCTTGTACTCAAGAACCTTGATAGCTGCATCAGCCCATGCACGGAAGTCTTCAGTAGTCTTCTTGTCTTTAGTGGAAAGTTCAAATGTCCTTCCAACATCAGTGCCTTCACCGGTGTACTTATCGGTAGTATATGATCCGTTATCATACTCTGAAAGAAGAATTTTTCCAGAATACCAGTTGTCATTTCTGTACTCAACTGTTGCAGCAACACCGTCTTCGCTGTTCTTCTCTTCAAGAATAGTCTTTCCGTTCTCCTGGTTTACAACCTTAGTAGTCTCATCATAACCAACCTGAGCATAGCCATAAGTATCAGTCTTCTTGGTTATATCTGCTGTCTGATATCCGTAAAGATTGGTATTCTTGGTTACATTAACCGCTGAATAACCAAATGTATCGGTATATTCTGTGATAGCAGCTGCACCATATCCATACTTGTTGGTATTGAGCTTGTAGGTAATAGCATCGTAACCGTAGGTTGTATACTTTTCCTTACGCGTAACAACATCCTTGGAAGTGTAACTTGCGGAATAAACACCATTTGTATCAGTCTTAAGAGCATCTGCCAATGCTGCATTGATCTCTGCATCTGTTGCATTTTCTGCTACAGCAAGATCAATATTATTTGCGGTATTCTCCTTGTGATCTATGTACCAAACTGTACCTTGGAAAAGATCCCAATCCCAGCCTTGAACGGATACAAACTCCTCTCCGTTAGCCGCCATCTGAGTTTTAAGCTGATTTAACTTTTCATTCTGACTCTTATCTTTAAAAGCTGCAAGAATTATGGAATAATCAACATCTGTTTTCTTCTTTAACTTTACATACTCAAGAGCTACTATACCCTTTGCAGACCACTCCTTACCTACAATAGTTGATTTATAAGTGACGTCATCATCATTTAAAACTCTACTTATAGACTTTTCTACAACTTTTTTATCATTGTCATCTCTGTAGTCATCAACCCAATCATCAGCATCTTCATTCCACTCATCTATTGCCCCATCTTTTGAAGAGCCCATCCATGCTATAGAATCCGTGACACTAAATTCCTTGGAAACCTTAACCGTCTTACTGAAGAAACCACTTACTTTGTAATGATCAAATACGTCCTTCTCATTATCTGTCTTAGTGGTTACTTTGTACCCATAATCATCACAGTTATCCACAGTAACAGTCTTTGCAGCCACATCAGAATTCTTGAGCTCATGGCCATTAATGGTAATACTCTGTTCATCAGTAAGTCCGTTAAGAATAGCTTCAAGCGCTTCTACATAAGCCTCCTTAGCAGCTGTCTCAGTTGCCTTGTCCTTAGCGCTTGCATTGCCGGTCTTGTTTTCATTAATAACTTCAGAAGCCTTTACATAGCCGTAAGCCTTATATGTATCATCTGAATCGTTCTCGTTAAGTCTGGGTGATTTGTTTGTGTATGTTACATCACCGATTTTAATGCTCTGCTCATCTGAAAGTCCATCAAGAATAGCATTGATTGCCTCTTTATATGCCGCCTTTGCATCTGCCTCTTTTGACTTATCTACTGCAGATGCAGCAATGCTGGCATCGCTATTGCCGGTATCAGAAGTTTCTCTATAACCGTATGCTGCAAACTTTACAGCTGAATCGGTAATAGCAAGTCTGTCAGAGTTCTTCGTATATGTTGCATCACCGATCTTAATGCTCTGCTCTGCAGTAAGCCTATCCAGGATACCATTGATAACAGTAAGATAAGCTTGCTTTGCTGCCACCTCAGTTGCCTTTTCTGAAGCAATTGCTGCGATGCTACTATCAGTTTTACTTACATCGGAAGCCTTAGTATAACCATAAGCTTCAAATGTCTCATCAGGATCGGTTGTAGCAAGTCTGTCAGAGTTCTTCGTATATGTTGCATCACCGATTTTGATGCTCTGCTCATCTGAAAGTCCATCAAGAATGGCATTGATAGCGGTAACATATGCTGCCTTTGCTAAATCTTCTGTTCCATAAGTAACTTCGGATGCAGCGATGTCGCTGTCAGTATCTGTTGTAGTAACTCTTTCGGTATAACCATAAACAGTAAGATCATCATTTACGGAAATCTTCGGAGTTTCCTTAGTAAGTGTTTTTGTGGTATTTCCAACCTTGAGAGTGATGGTCTTGTCTTCCTGACTCGCTATGAGCCCATCGATCAATCCATTGATTGCATTTACAAATTCTTCCTTGGAATTTGCACTTGCTGCAAGCGTGTTCTCCTGAGCTGCAACATTAAGGGAATTTGTAGTGTATGTAGTAGTGGTTACATCAGCAGTTATTGTCTTAACAAGATTGCCCTCATTGTCAAAGTTATATGAAGGATCTGTAGCATTATTAACTTCAACAACTGTGCGAACCGTACTACCATCCTCAGCAGTAGTTGTAGTATCAGAATTGGTGATCTGGCCGATTACAGTCTGGAAATCCTTTACTGCATAACTCTCAATAACGCCTTTAGCATCCTTCTTTATAACATAGTCAACACCATCGATGGTCTTCTCGATATATCCACCATCATTAAGAGTGCTGACTTGAGTATCAGTAAGGTCTTCGCCTCTTACTACGGTATGCTCTACCTTCTCGAAGATAACAATTCCGCCGTATTCGTCCGTCTTAATATCATTACCGTTAACGGACTTATATCCGATGTGAATAGTCTTTTTTTCTCCGGTTTCCTTATTCTTGTAAGTAACCTCGTAATTATCCAAAACATCAGCATTGGAAGATCCGTTGAACTGATTGTCATTGGTATATGTTCCGCTATACTTGTGGTAGCTCTTTGAACTTACCTTTACTCCATTATAAATCTCGGGAATGATATAGTTATCTACGATTGTTATGCAAAGGTTACGTAAACCATATGTGCCGGTCCAGTTTCTATTGCTTCCGGCCTCATTGATATTCTTCTCAAGCTCACCAACCTTTTTCTGAGCTGCAGTTAAATCCTCTCCCTTCTTCTGCTCCTCATCAGCCAAATCTTTAATTGCGCCGACAGCAGTTTCAAGAGTTTCTACTTCTTTCTTTGCGGTTTCAGCATCACCGGCAGCGGTCGCCTGAAGTGCATTGTAGCGATCTACTGCTGCTTCATACTGAGCATAAAGCTTATTGTACAGCTCATTGAGTCCATTGCTCAATTTTACAGCCTCACCGTACTGGAAAACGTAATTATCGAATTCTCCGCCTTCCTTAGCAAACTCGGAAACCTTTGTATTGTAATCTGCAACTAAAGCCTTTACCCCTTCTACAATTGCCTGAGCCTCTTCTACAGTTTCGGCATTCTCGATCCTTGTCATTGCATCCGCAATAGAACCCTCGATCTGCTTTGCGAGCTCGTCAAATTTTGCATTATTAATAAGATCATTAGCACCCTGTGCTGCTGAATCTGCACTTTCTACTGCATCCTTTAACTTGCTCTCCTCGGTATTCTCGGTTCCGTCTGCATTTTCGGTAGTTCCGATCTTCTCATCAAGAACAGTCTCAGATGCACCGATTACATCCTCAAGTGAAGGATCCTGCATTTCATTAATAGCTTCCTTTACATCGTCTACCAGCTCGCCGATCTCTTCGCCGCTAAGAGCATCTACAAATTCGTCGATCTCTTCGCCGCTAAGAGCATCATCCATAACACCGATTGATCCCTCTTTAACAACCTTGCCTTCTTCATCGACTTCATTAACAAGTTTGTCAGCGTCCTGAACGATATCGTCCTTCTCATCCTTATCGGTATCAAGAACCTCTTTAAGAGTACCAACAACGCCTGCGGTCTCTTCCTGGATTTCGTCCTTCTCTGCAATATCGATCACTTCATCGATAACCTGTACGACACCGGGCTCCTCCTTATCCTCATTGGTAACAAGACCCTCAACCTTTCCAGCCTGCTCAAGAGCCTGCATAATTCCGGACTGAGCCTGAACATTGCTTGTGTCAACCTGGGGATCGTTGCTTCCGCCATTGTTCTCGGGATCAGTTTCAGCTGTATCAGCAAATGCTGCAAGGTTAACAGAGCTGAAAGTCATAACAGCTGAGATACCGATTGTCATTGCTTTGATGATACTCTTGTTGATCAATTTACTCATTTTTAATTCTCCTTCTGAATAAAAATCTATCAATTGTTATTACCTGTGAAACCAAAATATAGTATTCACGTTATCTGCATTCTAAACTACCAAATCAAAAACATTAATTCAAGCGTCTGGGATGAACAGCAGTTTTTTGTGACAAACGTCGTATTTTTTCTTTACTCAACCCTTGAATCCACGTTTTCCAGGTCTCCGTCGCCGGAGAAGGTTATTGTGAGAGACTCCTGTATTCCGGTGACATCTATCTCACTTTCTGCCACAAGATCCCCCGCCATATTGTAGATGGCAATGTCAAAATCGGTCTTGTCCATAGGCCAGTACTCCGAAACATTCATGACCTGATCTACGGGAAGCGGACCAAGATTGACCTGTTCTCCTGTGTAAGGATCAATAATTGCCACCATTCCGATATCTACACCGCACAGATTTACAACGATCACGGATATTTCCAATGTATTGGCTGCATCCATAAGCAAGTTCAGCAGATCAACATCGCTTATAACATCTTCCTCCGGATCTTCTCCTTCAGCAACCTGAGTATCGGCACTCTGGTCTTCCACCGTCTGGTCATCAGTTACGGTGCCATCATCCTGCTGTTCATTCTGCTCGGATGAAGCACCATCCCCCTCCGACTCACCACCGGTAGATTCGTTTCCTACATACATGGTACCGGTGCCGGTCAGATTAGATGTTCCATCCGGATCATTGCTGTATGCATCACCTGTTTTCTTGCAACCGGTTAGCAATAAAGCCGAGATCATTAATAATCCTATTATTCTTGTTACTGTCTTTTTCATAGTTATTATTCGCTATAATTTAGCCCTTTCAAACATGCCATTTTAAGTTCCACTGAATACTATCATACAACAAAGACGTTTTCTTGCAACCCTTTAGGGATAAATGGCCGATTTCTGTGGCAATTGGACGGAATAATGCAGATTCAATCCATAATCGTGATGCAGAAAAACCCCGAAGCGTTAAAGAATATCATAGCGGCCGTATTGCACATTCCTCCCACAGAAATATTATCTCTTGAAGTAACTAATGCCATCATCCCCGGAGAAACAGTAAACAACATGGCTATAAATTCAATAGTAATTTTGTCCTGTTTGTGATAGACTTAAGTCAAATAGATATAGCAACTAAAGCGGATGTAGCCACAGGTCTCGACAAATGGTGTCGTCTTTTCAAAGCAAAGACTTGGGATGAACTGAAAAAACTGGCAAAGGAGGATAAACTCATGGAAACAATTGCTGAAGAAGTATTTAATAATAATTCAGATTATGCTGTCAGAAAACGCTGTCAGGATCGTGAGGATTACCTCCGTTGGCAAGCCACGTATAAAAAAAAGGAAGAACAACTGGAAGCTGATTTAGCAGAAGCGAACCGCATGCTTTCAGAAAAGGATAGAGAGCTTTCAGAAAAGGATAAAGAAATAGAACGCCTAAAGGCAATGCTTAATCAGTAGGTTGAGTCGGGACGAGGACAAACTCGTCCCGTTTTTTTATTCGTCTGTTTATTGAGAAATATGATTTACGAGTTATAATTATAGGGTAGGATTATGAAAAAGGAGTAGCTATGGATTATCAATCATGGATAGAAGGAATAGACGGACTGGCGAGTCTGTATGCTTTTGATATACTGCCGGATGGTTCATACAGCGAAATACGGCTTATGGCTGTTAATTCACAGAACAGCATAATGCTGAAGATGAATCCCGACGCGCCGGAGTTTTATCCCGGCATCCCCTATCGAAACTACTGGATGGACCTGAATTTCGAGGACTATGTATATAAGTGCGCTGCCGGTAAGCAGCCCCTTTATTCCTATGTGAACGCAAGAGGCGTATGGCTTAAAGGCTTTTATATTCCCATCACTGACTTCGAGGCAGGTAATGATCAGGGCAGCGTTACTGAAAAACGCACATTTTATTGCCTCTATATCATCACCTATTCCGACCATGTCGAAACGGAGTACATGCCGAATAAGCCCTCCGATATCGCCAATGCGGTTTTGGAAATAAGCATAAAACTACATGAAACCACGGATTTCTTTCAGGCTATGTCCGGCACTGTTGCAAGTATAAAAAAATACTGCGGAGCCGAAAAATCAGCCATCTATGTTGTTGACAAGAGCAAAGAGGAATGCATTTTCATAAACGAAAACGGCACCACGAATAGGAACGTTCATAATTTCGCTGCCGAAATGAACACCACCCCAATCGGTGTTGCGGAAAGATGGGAACGTGATCTTGCAATGAGTGATTGTCTTCTGCTTCAGGACCTGTCCATCATACAGGAACGCGATCCGGATTGGTACAATTCCCTTGTTAAGCACAATGTAAGAAATCTTGTACTTTATGCCGTGCGAAATAATCAGTCCTTGGTGGGATTCTTTTGGGCAGCTAACTATGATGTGGCGAAAATTGAGGAAATCAAGGAAACCCTGGAACTTGCATCATTCCTCATCGCCTCTGTAATCGACAATCATCAGATGGTTTCCCGCTTGGAAGCTAAGAGCACTGTGGATATGCTCACACAAGTCGGTAACCGCAATGCATTGGATGATCTTATCGAAAAACACATATCCGGTGAATTACTGCTGCCAAAGAATATGGGCATAGTGTTTGCCGACCTTAACGGTCTAAAGACTATCAACGATAAAAAAGGCCACGCATACGGAGACAGACTTTTAAAGCGTGCCGCCGGCATCTTGAGGATTGCTTTCGGTGAATACGAAATCTTCCGTGCGGGAGGCGACGAATTCATCGTCCTTTGCCCCGGTATCACAGAGGATAATCTTAATAAACAGATCAGCCAGCTGCGTGCTCTTTCTGAAAGTTCTTCTGATGTAAGCTTCGCCATCGGCTCCTCATACAAGACCGGTGAGTATGACATAAAAGCCGCCATCAAGGAAGCGGACGCGAATATGTACGAGGACAAAAAAGAATACTATCGAAACCATCCGGAAATGGATAGGCGCAAAAAAACAGGACGAGGCTGATAACCTCGTCCTTTGCATTTAGTATTTTAATTATCGAACTGGATTCTTTCGAAGAGGAACTCCAGAACATCAGGTGTAAATTTCTTTGCATTGATTCCCACTGTAAATGTTCCGTCCTCGCGGGGAATCTGTCTCATTACGTCGGCATACATGATAAGTGTCTCTGCCACGATGATAATGGCTTTTCCCACAAGATCGGGAGTTTCTGCCGGCATCCTGAGTCCCATTCCAAGAGGCGATACGTTCTCAACCTCCACAAAATATCTTTCCTGTGTATCACAAACAACTACTACGCTCTTAAGTGAAAAATCAATTCTGGATATGGCTCTTTTTTCTTCCATTTCTAAATCCCCTTCGCAATATTATCAGTTAGGTCTGACCCTATACTAATCTATCAGCAAATAAAAATGATATCAACGTTTTGGGACGAACAGCGGATTTTTGTGATTAAATGTCATCATCATCGGTATCGGCCATCACACCGCCCATGCTCTTCCACTTGAGATAACCGGTAATGAACGGATCAAGTTTTCCGTCAAGAACTCCGCCTGCATCGCTGGTTTCCACTGCGGTTCTTCTGTCTTTGACCATTGTATACGGCTGAAGTACGTAGGACCTGATCTGGTTGCCCCATGCGATTTCTTTTACTTCGCCTCTGATGTCCGAGAGCTTCTCGGCATTGGCTTCCTGCTTCAGAATAAGGAGCTTTGCCTTCAGCATCTGCATAGCCTTGTCCTTGTTCTGGAACTGGCTTCGCTCATTCTGACAGGTAACAACGGTTCCTGTAGGAATATGTGTGATACGGATTGCGGATGATGTCTTGTTGATGTGCTGACCACCGGCTCCGCTGGATCTGTATGTATCGATCCTTAAATCCTTTTCATCGATATCGATATCGGTATCTTCTTCTATTTCCGGCATAACATCCAGTGATACAAAGGATGTCTGGCGCTTTGCCTGTGCATTGAAGGGTGATATTCTCACAAGTCTGTGTACACCCTTTTCCGACTTCATATATCCGTATGCATTCACACCGTTTATCTGGAAAGTAACGGACTTGATGCCCGCTTCGTCACCATCCAGCATATCCAGCACTTCCACGGTAAAGCCGTGACGCTCCGCCCATCTGGTGTACATTCTGTAAAGCATGCTGCACCAGTCGCAGCTCTCGGTTCCGCCCGCTCCGGCATTAAGTTCCAGGATCGCATTACATTTATCGTACTCTTCGGAAAGAAGGGTGCTGATTCGAAGCTCTTCGAGTTCTTCGATGAACTCGTCAAGTTCAGATCTTACCTCATCCACCATAGACTCATCGTTCGATTCGTCCCCAAGTTCGATAAGTGTAAGAATGTCATCGTACTGAGTGTTGAGCTTTTTTGAAAGACCAATTGTGTCCTTCATATTCTTCAGTTCCTTCATCTTGGCGTTAGCCTTGTCAGGCTCGTTCCAAAAATCCGGAGCTTCCATCTCGCGCTCAAGCTCTTCTATTTTCTTTTCTTTATTTACAATATCCAGAGAAGCCTCGACTTCGTGCATAGTCTGCTCGTAGCCCTGTATCTCGGCTTTCATCTGTTCAAGTGCAACTATCATTTTCTATCCTCTCTGTTACAGACTGTTTATCAGGGTGCTTTACAGAGGGCCTCAGAGTTTTTTCAGTCCGTGACAGAATTTGTATTTCTTTCCGCTTCCGCAAGGGCAGGGATCGTTGGGGAATATTTTCTTGTCCTTCTTTACGGGTCCCTTTGCAACGGAATCGTCCTTGTTTGTACCGGTAACCTTAGCTACCTGCTCACGCTCGATCTTCTGCTCTACACGGATGTGAAGCAGCATACGAACTGTATCCTCGCGAATGTTCTGAGTCATCTCATCAAACATTGCGTAACCATTCATCTTGTACTCTACAAGAGGATCTCTCTGGCCGTATGCCTGGAGTCCTGCGCCCTGGCGAAGCTGATCCATATCGTCGATGTGATCCATCCACTTACGGTCGATAACCTTCAACAGGATGACACGCTCGATCTCACGGATCTGCTCGGGATCTGCAAACTCAGCTTCCTTGGATTCATAAAGCTTAACCGCCTCTTCCTTCAGCTGCTGCTTAAGGCTTGCCTTCTTCTGCTTCTGTACTCTTTCTGGAGTGATGGGAGCAAGAGGAATAATGGGAAGAAGCAGCTCGTTAAGTTCGATAAAGTTCCAATCATCGAAAGGCGTATCTTCTCCGATAACTGTATCTACGCTGCTTTCAACTATATCAGTCATCATCTTGTAGATATAGTCACGCATGCTCTCACCGTCCAGAACTTTGCGGCGCTCTTCGTAGATGATCTCTCTCTGCTCACTCATAACGCGGTCGTACTCAAGCAGATTCTTACGGATACCGAAGTTGTTTCCTTCGATCTTCTTCTGTGCGGATTCGATGGCATTTGTAAGTGCGCCGTGCTCGATCTCCTGACCTTCCGGAATACCGAGGGCGTTAAATGCGGCGATCAATCTCTCCGAACCGAAGAGTCTCATGAGGTCATCCTCAAGTGAGATATAAAACTTTGATTCTCCGGGATCTCCCTGACGTCCGGAACGTCCACGGAGCTGATTGTCTATACGTCTGGATTCATGGCGCTCGGTGCCGATGATCTTAAGTCCGCCTGCAGCTCTTGCTTCCTCATCCAGCTTAATATCGGTACCACGGCCTGCCATGTTGGTAGCGATGGTAACCGCGCCGTGTCTTCCGGCCTCTGCTACGATCTCTGCCTCGCGCTCATGGAACTTTGCATTCAGGACATTGTGCTGAATACCTCGCTTTGTGATGAGACGGCTGATCTCCTCACTGGCATCGATGTTGATGGTACCTACAAGAACAGGCTGTCCCTTTGCATGTGCCTCTTCGATGGCATTGACAATGGCGCCGAGTTTTTCTCTTTTGGTCTTGTAAACGGCATCCTGAAGGTCTTTTCTGATAACAGGCTTGTTGGTGGGAACCACAATAACGTCCATTCCGTAGATCTCTCTGAACTCGTTCTCCTCGGTGAGAGCAGTACCGGTCATACCGCACTTTTTATCGAAGAGGTTGAAGAAGTTCTGGAATGTGATGGTTGCGAGAGTCTTACTCTCTCTCTTAACCTTAACGTGCTCCTTTGCCTCGATAGCCTGATGGATACCATTTGAATATCTTCTGCCGGGCATGATACGTCCGGTGAATTCGTCTACGATAAATATCTGATCGTCCTTAACAACATAATCTTGGTCTCTGAACATAAGGTTATGTGCTCTGAGAGCAAGGATGATATTGTGCTGGATCTCTGTATTTTCGGGATCTGCAAGGTTGTCGATGTGGAAGAACTGCTCAACGCGCTTGATACCTGCCTCGGTAAGGTTAACGATCTTATCCTTTTCGTTAACTACGAAGTCTCCGGTCTCTTCCTGCACCACATTCATGATGGCATCCATCTTGGAAAGTTCCTTGACATCGTCACCACGCTTTAACTGTCTTGCAAGAAGGTCACACATCTCGTAAAGAGCAGTGGACTTTCCGCTCTGGCCGGAAATGATAAGAGGGGTACGCGCTTCATCGATAAGAATGGAGTCAACCTCGTCGATGATGCAGTAATGAAGATTTCTGAGAACGAGCTGTTCCTTGTAGATTACCATGTTGTCTCTAAGATAATCGAAACCGAGCTCGTTGTTTGTAACGTATGTGATATCACACTTGTATTGTTCCTGTCGCTCCTCTGAATTCATGGAGTTAAGGATACAACCAACGGTTAGTCCAAGGAAGCGGTGGATCTGTCCCATTTCGTCGGAGTCACGCTTTGCAAGGTAATCGTTAACGGTTACAACATGTACTCCCTTTCCTTCAAGGGCATTCAGGTATGCAGGGCAGGTTGCAACAAGAGTTTTACCTTCACCTGTTCTCATTTCAGAGATACGGCCCTGGTGAAGGATGATTCCACCAAGGAGCTGTACGTAGAAGTGCTCCATTCCAAGCACTCTCTTTGCTGCCTCTCTGACAGTAGCGAATGCCTCGGGAAGAATGTCATCAAGATTTTCTCCATCTGCAAGTCTTTTCTTGAATATATCTGTCATCGCGCGAAGTTCTTCGTCGCTCTTTGCCTGCATTGTAGGTCTCAAGCTTTCGATCTTGTCCGCGATGGGTTTGATCCTTTTAAGTTCTCTTTCACTGTGAGTTCCAAAGATCTTGTCAATAATTTTCATTTCCTAATCCCCTAGTGCAGCCTGATCAAGGGCTGCGTTATAATGTCTTTTTATGTCTGTCTCCGAAAAAAACAACAGAGCGCATACATAAGTGATATTTTAACAGATTTTCACCTGTCTTTCAATGACGATTGACAATGAGTTGGTGTTTTTATATAAAGTTTAGAAATTTATTCCATAAACCCTCCCGCTATGGTAAACTATTTACATACCGGAGCTTGCATTATGGGGGAAATATTATGCAGAAATACTCTACTTTTGATTTAGTTCCCGGAATGGTCCTTGCGGAAGACGTACTTAATTTTGACCGCCAGACTATTCTTTCAAAAGGAACTGAACTGACAGATGTTCTTATATCCAGAATTGAATTAAACGGTATTCTGTCCGTCTTTATCGAAGATCCTGAAAAAGGAGAAAAACCGGAAGATTACGGCCCCGCTCCTTCCGAACCCAGGCGCGACGTTCCACCGCCTCCTCCGGGATCCAACGCAGAATATGCTCCTTCCCGTCCTTCTTATTCGGAGCGTGTTCGTGCTTCCCAGGAATTCAAGGAATTCAAGGATAAATTCGATACTGCCACCGATGATTTCAGATTCAAGATCAGCGAGATTGTGGAGCACAATGTGGCCATCAATACCGGCGACCTTTTGGCAAAGCCTCTTGAACTTATAGATCAATCCGGCAGTGGCAGCAATACCTTCGACATGATCCACAATATGCGCGATTACGATGATCTGACCTATGCTCACAGCATGAATGTCGCTCTTCTGAATTACGTTGCGGCCTGCTGGCTTGATTGGAGTGAGGAAGATCGTCAGCTTGCAATGTTGTGCGGCTTGTTACACGATGTGGGTAAGCTTAAAGTAAGCCATTCCATACTGACAAAGCCGGACAAACTTGATGCTGTTGAATACAAGCACATTCAAAAGCATCCCATCTACGGATACAAGATCCTGCAGGAAAAGAATTTAAACGAGCACATTAAAAATGCCGCTCTTATGCATCATGAAAGATATGACGGAAGCGGTTATCCTCTTCAGCTTGCAGGCGAATCCATAGACAAATTCGCAAGACTCACGGCAGTATCGGATGTTTATGAAGCCATGACCGCCGCAAGATGCTATCGCGGTCCCCTGTGTCCTTTCAGAGTTATCGAAGTGTTTGAGGAAGAAGGCTTTGAAAAATATGACGCAGAAATCGTTCTCACCTTCCTGGCCAACGTTGGTGCCACATACGTTAGAAATGCTTGTCTCTTAAGTGACGGCCGCGAAGGCGAGATAATAATGCTGAACAAAGAAAAGCTCTCCCGCCCCGTAGTACAGTGTGGCTACGACTACGTCGACCTGATGAAACATCCGGAACTTAAGATTGATATGCTGATTTAGTCAGTTTTTTAACTTTTTTACGTTTATGTCCCCCGTGGAGTATTCCACGGGGTTTTTTGCGGGTTCTTTCGTGCTTCTGTTTTTTGCGCTTTCTTTCGTGCTTCTGTTTTTTCGCGCTTTCTTTCGTGCTTCTGTTTTTCGCGCTTTCTTTCGTGCTTCTGTTTTTCGCGCTTTCTTTCGCGCTTCTGTTTTTTGCACTTTTATGTTCGGGAAAGCATGCAGCATTGAAGAGTTTGTTCCCTGTGGGGCATCTTTCAAAGTAAAATGAACTTTTAGAATTTGAAAAGGCATGCAGCCTTGAAGAGTTTGCTCCCCGTGGGGCATCTTTCAAAGTAAAATGAACTTTTAGAATTTGAAAAAGCATGCAGCTTTGAAGTGTTTGCTCCCTGTGGGGTATTTTTCATAGTAAAATGAACTTTTGAAATTTGAAAAAGCATGCAACCTTGAAGTGGTTGCTCCCTGTGGGGTATTTTTCATAGTAAAATGAACTTTTGAAATTTGAAAAAGCATGCAGCATTGAAGAGTTTGTTCCCCGTGGGGTATTCTGGTCAAATTCTTACTAATTATTTTGAAAAAAGAGAAATAGAAAAACTCCGCATCGGATGATATGGTAGCATATCATGATATCCTTTGCGGAGTTAGTTTTGTTTAATTATTCAGAAATTACATCTGAGGCTTGCGGGTTCCGCACTGTCCACAGAAGTTTGATTCTGCGCCGTTCTTTGTTCCACAGCTGGGGCAGAACCAGAACGCAGGTGCTGCGGGTGCAGGCGCAGGTGCGGGTGCAGGCGCAGGTGCGGGTGCAGGTGCAGGTGCAGGAGCAGGAGCAGGCGCGGGTGCAGGTGCGGGTGCGGGCGCAGGTGCGGGTGCAGGTGCCACGTACTCAGGTGCGGGTGCAGGTGCCACGTACTCAGGTGCAGGTGCAGGCGCAGGTGCAGGTGCCACGTACTCAGGTGCGGGTGCAGGTGCCACGTACT
>JAEEGL016946065.1_pt1 | contig 14598 bp, 11 predicted proteins | sample 9134231 | NCBI WGS metagenome assembly JAEEGL01 (sample SAMN16246548, study PRJNA631951) | gut metagenome | biome: gut microbiome; feature: rumen; material: fiber-attached | host: Bos | place: Iran: Karaj | collected 2018-10 | reverse complement strand
TGTCAGCGTATAAGGATCCGTAATGAAGATGGCGATCTTCCGAGCTCGCGTCAGTGCCGTATAGATGAGATTCCGCTGAAGCATAAAGCTCTGACTTTTCAGGAAAACACAGACGACAGCGGGATACTCGCTTCCCTGTGACTTGTGGACTGTACAGGCATACGCGAGTGCGAGGTTGTCAAAGTCATTTTTTGACTTGGAATAATCGACAATCTTCCCATCGAAATCAATGCGCGTCGTATTACCATCAGCACTTATGATCGTTCCGATATCTCCGTTGAACACATCGCGGTCATAATCATTTTTGAGCTGCATGACGCGGTCGCCAACGCGGAAATCGGCATTTTTATAGGGGATTTTGGCGCCATCCGGATTGATTCTGGCCTGCAGAATCTGGTTGATATGCTCAACGCCGCCCATATTCTGCCGCATGGGGCAAAGAACCTGGATATCGTTCTTGGGATCAAGATGAAAGCGTTCGGGGATCTTTTCGCACACCAAACGCTCAATGATGTTTTCCGTATTTTCGGGACGAGGATTGATGAAGTAGAACTCGCATTTGGCTTGAGCCATTTCTTCGCGCGAAGGTACGATTGGATATTCGCCGTGGTTGATGCGGTGTGCATTTTTGACGATGAGGCTCTGTTCAGCCTGACGAAAGACCGTATCGAGGCGAACAACCGGCAATGCATTCGAATCAATGAGGTCTTTCAGAACCACGCCACAGCCGACGCTAGGCAACTGATCGACATCTCCGACAAAGACGATCGGCGCCGTATCCGGAATCGCACATAAAAGCGAGCGCATCAGCGAAAGATCGATCATCGAAGATTCGTCGATGATATAGGTTCCCGTCGGGAGCTGATTATCTTTATTGCGCAGGAAGGAACCCCGAGCATCTTCGCGATACCCATATTCGAGGAGCCTGTGTATCGTCTTGGCTTCATGTCCCGTGGTTTCTTCGAGACGTTTTGCAGCACGCCCAGTCGGAGCCGCTAGAAAGACATTGCGTTCTTCCTCGTGAGCCGCCGCCACAAAGACTTTTACGAGTGTCGTTTTTCCTGTACCAGGCCCGCCTGTGATCACCATGAATTTTTCGGTCAAAGCAAGTTGTACCGCTTTTCTCTGTGTGTCAGAGAGCTCAATGCCAAGTTCTGCTTCGATGCGGTGGATGCGGTCGAGCGCAGAAGTGGTAGCAGAGGAATGATCGGAAGCTCTGACCATACGGGCGATCTCATTGGCCACGGCATTTTCGAGACGCCACATGTGCGCCCGATAGACGATCATCTCTCCCTGTGCGTCTATCTCAGTTCGAAGCGTGTGCTTCTTCGTAAGATCGTCCATATAGGGAGCCAGCGTATCCCGTGGAATCTGAAGCAACTCAGCGGCACTGTCCATGAGTTTTCCGATGGGAAGATAACAGTGTCCGTCGTTTTGTTCCGCGTCATAGAGGGCATAATCAATGCCGGCTTCAATCCGTATCGGGGAATCCATGGGAAACCCCATACGCCGTGCGATCTCATCGGCTCGCTTAAAACCGATTCCATGGATATCTTTGGCTAACAAATACGGCTGTTGCTGAAGAACCAGGATCGTACGTTCTTTGTAATGGGCGATGAGTCTTGCAGCCATCTCATACGTCAGCCCGTGTCCCTGAAGATAGACAAATGCCTGATGGGAAGCACGGTTTTCCTGCCATTCCGACGTGATAAGCTCGAGTTTGTTCGGGGATATACCTTTGATCTCAATGAGTTTTTCTGGATGATTATCCAGGACATCGACCGTTTCTTCGCCGAAACGCTCGACGATACGCTCGGCCATACGTAACCCAACGCCATGGATATGGCTTGCCAAGTAACTGATTAGACCAAAATCTGTCGTTGGAATCACGAGTTCCGCCGAATTGACGCGCAGTTGGACGCCATATTTTGAATCCACCCATGTTCCAGAGACGCGAATCTCATCATCGACCTTATAAGCAGCCAGGGGACCCACCATCGTGAATTTGTAGTGCTTCCGTGTCGTTGCATCCAAGATACAGAACGTCCCATCCGCCGAAGTAAACCGGATATTGCGTATCGTAGCCGTCGTCTGTGCCTGCTCCCCTATTTTGGGATTGAATGTTGGAAGCAGTTCTTTTTGCTGTGTTATCGTCATAATAGAAGGCAAATCTCTATCTGAAGCGCATAAGAAGACCAAAGAAAGCCAAGACAGACATTCTATCACAGAATGCCCTTACCCTCATTCTCTATAAAGGGTTATGCCATCGATTTTTCTTTTGTTACGCAAAAAACGCCATTTTTTGTGAAAAAAAATGACGCAACTTCCTGCAAACATAGACGAGATATGGGATTTAGAATTTCGGGATCATGGCGGTGTTTGGCGGCGATGCAACTATTCAGCGCTATGACGTTTCGGGCCCCACCCGCCGCTACGCGGCACCCTCCCCATCGGGGAGGGTATGGGTTCGCTACGCTCTCCCCCAACGCGCTCAGAAAACGTGTATTATCACAGCCCCTCTCGATTGGATCCATTGAGTAAGTGCCCGCAACGCGGGCGGGGATGAGGCAAAGCAAAGGATGAATAATTACGCGGCGATCTACTTTTTTACCTGAACATGTCGATTTTTTGCGTAACGATGACACCTGCGAGGGCATTATTCTTAAGGGGGACTCTTGACATACCTACATGTAGGTCTAAATCAGAACCCCCTTTATAAGTAATGCCATCGAGTTTTCTTTTGTTACGCAAAAAATGGCAATTTTTGTGAAAAAAAATGACGAAACTTCCTGCAAACGTAGATGGGATATGGGATTTTGAATTTCGGGATTGTTCATTATTTTGATCTTAACGCACCCGAAGCCTGAACGCCGACGCGTATTGACCGAAGCGCAAGCGAGGGAAAAGCGGCGGCAAGCGGCCCGTATTGACCGAAGCGCAAGCGAGGGAAAAGGGACGCCCTTCTTGATACATTTGATACAAACATGACGAAAACGTTTCGAACTTTCAAGTTCGTTAAAAATGTAAAAAAAAACTTGCATGAAAGAGAAAGTCCGCGTATAGGACGCCCCGCTCCTTGCTTCCCTGGCGTGTCATGGGGATACGCGAATGTGGAAGCCGAATCAGTACCATAGGGAGAGAAAAATGGCATTTCTGGTAGAGCATCCGAAAACAGTACGTGAGTACGAAACCGTTTATATTCTTAAAGGTGACGTACTTGATGAAGAACGTGACAAAGTCACAAACCGTATGACGAGCATCGTCGAGCGTCTCGAAGGCACCCTTCTTATGCAGGAAGAGTGGGGCAAACGTAAACTTGCCTACAAAATTCAGAAGAACGCTTATGGCATCTATTTCTATATGCGTTATCTTGGCTATAACGATATGGTTGCCGAAATCGAACGTAACCTCCGCATCCTTGAGCCCGTTATCAAGTACATGACAGTCAAACTCGGCGAAGATGTCGATATTGACAAGTGCAAAGAAGCGGCCGAGAAGCAGGGTAGCTGTGCTCCGAATGACACGGCTGATTACTCCAATGTTGAGATCGATGATGAAGATCTCGATGGTCTTGCTGACGAAGACTAATTCCACGAAGGAGAGAGAAAATGAAAGTTATTCTTTTGGAAGATGTCGCCCACGTTGGCACCATTGGCGAAATCGTGAAAGTGTCCGATGGTTATGGCCGTAACTACCTGATCCCCCAGGGTCTGGCCGTTCTCGCGACCGAGCAGCGCACAAAAGCGTTTGCCCATCAGCAGACCATGATCGAACACAAGAAAGCCAAACTCCGCAAAGAAGCCGAAGAACTCGTTGGCAAAATCAACGGTATGGCGCTCAAATTCGTCCGCGAATCCGCAGATGAAGGCAGAATCCATGGTTCCGTCACGAACCGTGACATCGCCGAAGCTATCGCTGCAAACGGCGTGACCGTCGATGCCCGTAAAATCGATCTTCCCCAGCCGATCCGTGAGTTGGGCGATATCGATGTCTCCGTCAAATTGACGGCAGATGTGACCGCGACCGTCAAAGTCTCCGTCGTGGCTGAATAATCCAGCGACTGGAAGATTTTTGGGGCGTTCCTCAAGGAACGCCCTTTTTTTTGTCCATTCGGTGTTAATGTTTGAACCAATGAACGCATGAAATGCGTTATACTGAAAGTCTCAGAAAGCGCCTCTCAGTGCCTGGGGCTTATCCATGCTTTCAACGATCGAGTGCGATATGAATAAAATCATCCATCTTTTCAACATAAACGGAATCCCCATCGGCATCACGCCATGGTTCTTCTGCCTGATGGCGATTCTCGCCTTCTTTGTGGCAGACGGCAACATCGTCCACGGCATCATGTTCGCCATCGTGGGATCCATCTCCATCGGCATCCATGAATTCGGCCATGCCACGGTTGCCAAACGATACGGCCTCAATCCGCAAGTCATTCTTGGCGGCCTGGGCGGCATCACGCAATACCGGTCTGCGAACGCCAAACAATCCTTATGGATCACCCTCTGGGGGCCCCTATCTGACCTTATTTTGGCTGCACTCTCCTTCGGGATCATCCTTCTATTTGCGTATTTTGCGCCGTCGTTTTTGCCGGAACACGCCTATATGGAGCTTTTCCTGAGCTATATGCTCTGGATCAATCTCGTGTGGGGCATCTTCAATTTGCTGCCGATCTATCCCATGGATGGCGGAAAACTGTGTTCTGGAATCGCTGCGAAATTCCTGTCGCCGAATAAAGCCCTCAAGGTAAGTACCATCATCAGCATGATCTTTTGTGTCGGCCTTGCAATATGGGCATTCTTCGCACACCAGGTCTTCATGATCTTCATCTCTTTCTATCTGCTTCTCATCAATGTCACCGGCCTCAAGACAGCCTTCGCCACACGCGAAAATACCTTGCGGGAACAGGCCGATCTTCAGGCTGACATTCTCTATGAACGCGGTCTCATCGCAGCACGTGAACATCGCTGGGAAGAACTCGAAATGTATGGACATCGGATGAAAGAATGCGCCAAAACTAAGGATCAGATAAAACGTGCTTACGAGTTTTTGACGATTGCATGTACGAACACTTTCAAATATGAAGAAGCCTTGGAGTATTCGAAACATGCTGCTCAGACAGATGCCGTCAAACAGGCTGTAGCACGCTGTCACAGCATTCTTATGGATAAATGAGGAACACCATGAATTCTTCCAAACGCATCATGATCATCGTCGGCCTCCTCATCGTGGCGCTGGGCGTGATCATGTCTATCTACGACGGCTGCCATCCAAAAAAACAGATCCCCATTGGATTTGCCCCACTCGATGACCAGCTTGCTTTGATGGATCGCGTGTATCAGAAATGGTTCGGCGAACGAATCGATGTCATGCACGATACACGTGGCAAACGCGTCGTCTGCGATTGGTTCATGTACAAGGCATACTCCGAATCCAAGTCTGCCAATGCCAATGAAGCCCTCGAAGCCTTCAACGAAGATTCGATGGGGTTTGCTGTCGCCTTCAAGGTTCGGGCAGATTATTGGGCGAGCGTTGTGGCATGGGAAGAATTCAAAAAAGCAGCATACAACGAGAACGCCCGTCAGGAGCTCTATAACACATGCCAGGAAATCACCCCGGATCTTCCCAAGTACTTCATGAATGAAGTCAATGCGTTCAAAATGCTCGCGAAGAATGAAGAACTCCTCGATCCTCAGGGAAACCTCGATCCCGCCAAAGACAAGCTCGCCTTCATTCTCTATCGCCATGTCTGGCTTAAAGCAAGCGAGCTCCAGTTTCCGCGAAAGGCAATTGAACCCCCCGAAGAAGCTATGACAGTTTTTCGATGGCAAATCGAAGTGTCCCACATGCCACAGGCTTCAAAGTTGCAGCGCATCGCCAGCATGAAGAACAATTATCCCCGCGATTACGATTACGATTATGCTGAAGCCTATCTTTTAGCTTTAGATGGAAATTATGACATCGCCTGTGATAAACTCAAATCCATGATTCAGACAGATGGCATCGTGGATGCCCACAAACAGGAATTATATCGATCCACATTAAATGAAATTCACAAGACCGATCCCAAGGCTTGTGCTTTATAATGGGTTTGTTCGGCAGCCTCGCTGTCACACGGACAAACGATTTTCCAATCGGTGCCGGATGCCCGGCGCCCATGACAAAATGGAGTTTTTTAACCATGAGTGACGAGATCAAAAAAACAGACGAAGCCAACGAAGCCGTAGCCGAAAACGCAGCCGAAGAAAAACCGGCTGAGAGCAAAGTCGAAGGCGTTGCCAATTCCATCAAAGGTGCTTTTTCCTCCTTCCTGAGCAAAGCCTCTGAAATCGGCAGCTCCGTCGCTGGAATGGCCTCCAAGAAGATCGAAGAAGGCAAAGAACTCATCGATGACAAAATACGTGAGCGTGATGCCAACGAAATTTACCGCAAACTCGGCAAAAAAATCGCCAAACTCGTGAAACGCGGCGAACTCTCCCTCCCGGAATCCTGCCAGCAGTACATCGATGCCCTCAATGACCTCTATGGCGACGATGCCTGTGACGACGATGATGCCGACAAATGCTGCTGCGATGGCAAATGCTGCGACGGCAAATGTGACTGCGACGACAAAAAAGACGCCTAATTCACATCCCCATTCAGATCAGCGCAAAGCATGACTGAATCTCATAAATACTGTGGCTTGCCCTCGTGATGCCAAGCCCGGTATAAACAAAAAATCATCAGGTTCTGAAAGTTTGGTACTTCCTTTGCTTTCAGAGCCTTTTTTGTGGCCCGAACCGCGCCCAGTGCGCACGCAGGCCGCGTCATCTTACTCCAAAATCCCATGTTTTGAAGGAGATCCAGATCATGCCTAGAACCGTATTTATCCTATTATCTCTCTTTTTGGCGTGTATCCTTTCCGGCTGCGGCCCATCGCTCAAAGATTATTTCTCAGGAACACAGAATTACTACAGCCGAGTGACCGCCATAGATCATGCAGAAGTCTCCATCGAGCCAGCGACATTGCCCCAGGCCAGCAAAAGCACGACATACGGCAAAGTCGCCTCCACCGTCAACACCGCCTCGACCGTCGCCACGTATGCCATCACCACCGACCAAAAAGAACGCCTGAAAAATATCGTCGAACCCGAACGCCTCGCGCACCGCATCGAATCTTCCTTCAATGCATCCTTTTCCGCACAGACACAGCTCGAAGCCGTCAGCCAATCAAACACAAACCCGGATTTCCGCATCCTGCTTTCCGTCAGTGAATATGGCTTGCGCGCCGAAAACCTCGGCAGCGCCATGTTCTTCTATCTGAAGAGCCAGATCCGCGTCGTCCACGTGGCTTCCATGACCACGATCTATGATAATCATATAGAGATCGAACGCGCTGCTTCCGATTATCCACAAATCAATTCTATCATCAATGACATCATCGGTGCCGCCTTTAATTTGGGCTTTTTCTTCACGCTCAGTGACGAAGATGTCACCACAATCTTCGAAATCCTGTGCGATGACGCCGGTAAACTCATGGCACAGTACCTCGTCGATGATATTTACAAATAATATATATTCATTTTAATATATATTGAGGACCGCGGGGGGAAGTCTCCCCCTACGCGGCTATGGGCGATATTTGTAAAGACGTGTCGCGACACGTCTCTACAAATATCACCCATACGCCGCTACCCCCTCTGCGGGGTTGCACCCCGCAACGCCCCATGTGGGGATAAATGATTCCAGAAATTATGAGCTATACGCTTGCATTCTTTCAGCGTGCTAAATGTCATAGGGCTGAAGAGTTACAAATCGTTACTGCATTTGAACCAATTTCATTGCAATATATCAAATTTCTGCTAAACTAATCATGGGGTGTTCTTGCAGGGAGAGTCTCGATATGGCACAGGTCAACCAGGAATACAAAGACAGGCTGTTTACCTTAATTGGAGCTTGGAACCATGTTACTCACTGAATTTGACGCAATAGAGCATGATGAAATTGTTTTTAACGAAGGAAAAGCTGAAGGAAAAGCTGAAGGAAAAGCCGAAGGAAAAGCTGAGGATATATTGAATATGATGCAAAAATTAAAGCTTTCGTTCGAACAGGCAGCGGAGATTTTAAATATCTCATCAGAACAGTATTCTATCTATAAAAAAGTGATTTCTGAAATGTGAGCTATTATTGTGTCCACAGATAATGGAAAAATTAGTCCACTGCCAAACGGCTATTGAATGAGGTAATGCAGAGAGATGCCGAGATGCCTCTTTGCATGAATAAAAGATCCATTCAACCATTGAGCATAGATGTGAAAATGAAAAAACAATTCTCTGTTCTTAAATATCTCGTTGTGATTTCGTTGTCCATGTTGGTGTGCCATCATGCTGTGGCCCAGGACTCCGGGGATGATTATCTCAAACAATATGGCGTCTATGATATTGTGGAGCAATACGGTTCTCCTTCCGACGATGACGTGTATCCATCCAGTTACGGGGATTATGGAAACAACGAACCTATGAGCGGAGATGATTATCTGAAGCAGTATGGCGTCTATGATATTGTGGAGCAATACGCCCCTTCAAATAAACCTGCGCCCACAAAAAAAACAACCACGACAACCACTACGCAGCCTACCTATCATCCTAATTCCTATGACACGGGAAATTATGGAAATACACAGCCTGTGAGTGGAGATGATTATCTGAAGCAGTATGGCGTCTATGATACAGTTCAGCAATACGCCCCTTCAAACAATCCAGCGCCCGCAAAAAAAACAACCACGACGACCACTACGCAACCTTCGTCGAATTCCAATACGACGTATGGAAACAATTATCCCTATAACAATAGCTATCCCAATAACAACAGCTATCCCTATAACAACAGCTATCCCAATAACAACAGCTATCCCAATAACAACAGCTATCCCAATAACAACAGCTATCCCAATAACAATAGCTATCCCAATAACAATGGGTATTCCAATAACAATGGGTATTCCAATAACAACGGCTATCCTTCGACGACGGGCAGGGGGAGTGCATCTACTCAGAATTCAACAGGAAATAAAAAATCTGTCTATACCGGTTATGATGATATCGACGCCATCCTAAAAGAGACGGGCGTCGATGACGTACTTTCGGCGCATCAGTCCAATTATCCAACGTATGAGGATTACAACAATAATGCGCCTTCAACGGGCATACAGCTCTATCAGCCGGATAGTCTGGATGGGGCATCGTCTCCGACAAGACAACCGACGACGGTGATGCAACCGACGACCATAGCACAGCCAACGAAACCCGTTACAACGACGGTGACACAGCCAACCGTGAAACCCGTTACAACGACGGTGACACAACCGACAGTGAAGCCTGTTACAACGACCAATACCACGACGACACAGCCTTCCAATGGAATCTATATTCCTTCATCATTGGCGTCAGCTTCTGAAAGTTATTATGCACATTTGAACGCTTCTCAGAAAAAATTGTATGATATCGTCTATGAAGCGGCTCGCAAACGCCAGTCGGTCATTGCATTTCAGGGTTCCATTGATGAAACTGCATTGGATGTAGCCATTCAATCCGTTAATCTCGATCATCCGGAAATAATATGGCTTGTAGCCGCTTATTCTCAAAGTATGGAGTATTCAGGAAACAATATCTCGCGCACAACCGTGACCCTTGATTTTCTTCCGCTTTATCAGTCCCATTATGATGCGTTTGTCGCTGAAGCAGAAAAGATTCTTGCTGAGGCAAGGCGATATTCTACCCTTGAGGAGAAAGAAAAATATATATATGACTGGATCGTCATGCATACCTCTTATGGTAGCAATTCTCTCGACCAAACCGCGTATGGTGCGCTGATGAATCATCAGGCAGTATGCGCAGGTTTCGCATCCCTTTTTGCGTATTTGATGAATCGCCTGGGCGTTCCTACATATACGGTCACGGGCTATTCATCCTCAGAAACAGGATCCGGAGAACACGCATGGAATATTATTAAACTCAACGGACGCTATTATAATGTTGATCCGACGGCGCGTCCCATGCGGCAAACAGATAGCCGTGGCAATACTACTCTGACGCCGTATTATGATCTTTATAATCAACCGGATCGGGTTTTTAAGAATGAAGGGTATGTCCGAGATAGCGAACGCGGACAACTCATCGCATTACCATCTTGTCCGTAGTAACAAAGCAAGGGGGGAGTCTTCCCCCCCACCCGACTATTCATTATCTAGAAGCGCATATCGAAAGTGGCGCCAGTGAATTGCGGTGTTGCCACGAGATTGGGACTCACGCGGAAGGCATCGTTTCCGAACTCCAGAGCGGCGTGGTTGACATATTTATTGCGTCCAACGGCCCAAACAATGCCCGATGCAATACAGGACACGACGCCAACGCCCAGAAATACAAATCCCGAAATGGCCAAGGGGCTTGATGGATCAAACTCAGGATCGTCGGTATAAAACGATTCTATAGAAAGCAGTGTAGAACCGATGCCAATGCTGACCGCGCCGCCAATCAGGAGCCCATAAAATACATTGGCATACAGGTCTAGTTCATCATTATAAGCCTGCTCATTGGCACGAATTGTCTTTTCATCATCGCCATTTTGAGCAGGATAATGCGGATAGACTTCGGTTTCATCCACGGCTTCCTGCGTTTCTACATAAGGGGAATCAGGAGCTGCATAAGCGGGATCAACATTATCCGAAACATTTTCACCCGATGCCGCTTCTGGATAAACCTCTTCAGGTTCTATATCCTGCGCAAAAGCAGTACTGATTCCAAAAATAAAACATATAAAAACTGTTAAAAAAGTTATAATTATTTTATTCATAAGGCTACTCTAATTATATTGCATTTTTGGCAATTGCTTCAAGGATATCCGTCCGCATGGGGCCTGATCTGACAAAAGAAAGGGCTTTTTTGTAATATTCGACGGAAACGCGGGGACGATTGCTGAGGTCAGCAATGCGTGCCTTCAAAACCAAGAAATCGAAGGAATGATAGAAATCGGCGATTTCATGGATGACCTGGAAAGCTTCGTCGAAATAATTCTCATCACAATAATTCTGACACCACCCGCGCACGAGATCAAAAACACGCTGTTCAGGATACTCGGCACCACGCCTCAAACCACTTTTAAGAAATTGAAGGGCTTTGATGTATTCATCCTGTCGCGAATAGATAAGAAAGAGCGCAAGATAGGCAGATGAAAGATCGGGATCCTCATCAATGGCGCGGTTGGCAAGATCAACAGCACGATCACTATCGATGGCTTTTTCGGCCAAAATAAGGGACAATTCAGCCAAAACATCGGGCGTCGGCGTTCGGGTAATACAATCCTCGAACATCTCATGGGCCTCGTTGTCCAGTTCTCGTCTTCGGTAAGTATGGCCAAGAAGGGCATGGGCACGACAGTCTTTTGTCGGCGGATTGGATTCCAGGGCATGTTTCAGAGCCACGCGGGCGGCTTCGTAATTACCCTCATCGTAGAACTCCTGAGCTTTCATATAATGTGTTTCAAAAAGAGACATTTGCCAGATCCAGTATTGCTATCGGGAATGAACTGAGCGCACCTGTCAGAGGGACTCTAAAAACAAAACAACCACGGGTGGATGCGGTTATCCGCATCCACTGCACTTTACTTTATGGAATTAGGAGCAGGCGTGAACGTGTTATCTGCTCCAGCGCGTATAAACGGAAATGAGCTCCGGCGTACGATCTTTATACTTCGTAAGGAACTTCTTGAGAGCTTCGAGGCAGCCGGGTTCTTTGCTCAGTTCAATTTTCTCGCAGAAAGCAGTCCATTTTTCAAGCGTATCGCGTTCTTTATCGGTGAGTTCGGCTTTCCGTTCAAGTTTCTGCATATTTTCGATCGCGAACACGAATTCGCCGAGTTCGGAAGGAATCTGACGACCGCAGTAAGTGATGGGGCCGCAAGGTTCGAGACGGCGAGCGCCCATACCCATGAGGAATTTGAAGGGGGAACCGGTCAATTTTTCGAGTTCACGGAAGATGTCACCGATCGAAACATTGTTGAAGTACATTGTGCCGAGGTGTTGGCCGAGTCTTTCGAGATGGCCGGCGAGTTCGGTACCTTCGACCATGTCGCGTGTCATGATCTTGTCTTCAAGTGTTTTGGTGTCACATGCGTAAAACGTCAATTCGTCTTTCATTTTTCTTCTCCAAGAGCAATTCTCAAAAAACTGCGATCGCAGTCCATCCTCTTTTATAAGCCAAAACGCATTTTCTAACACGCATAAAACGGCGGGACTATAAAAAACCGTCCCTTCGGACAAAAATGCGGTGCAGATTTGAATCCCATCCACGTTTTACGCTATACTGTAGAGAGTTCGTCTCCCGGCGAGCTCTTTTTTTGCCATTATTTTGCCGCTCTTGTGGAGGTCATATCATGAAGAAATACCGTATCGCGCTTGCACTTGCCTGTTTGTCTGGCCTGGGGTTGTCCTTCTTATCCAGTTGCATGGACGCGGATGTCGCATCTTTTGCCAATCTCACGCTACGCTGCACAGGTAATGACCTTGAGCAATATGTCGGCGGTGAATGGGTCTTAAAAACCAAGTGCGAATCCCCCGATTCATGCGGCAAACTCTCCATCGGTTCCTACGGCTGCATCGCAGGTGAAGATCACGATATTCCTGAGCTTCCCGCATGCGATCCCGATGACGGCACGTATGTGAATGGGAAAAAATGTAATTTCAGCCGTACAGGCGGTTTCAAGTGTTCCCAGGATAGTACGCTTGAGATGTTTACCTGTCCCACCGGGGAACACTGCAATCTCACGACATTTGACTGTCTTTCGGATGCCGAAGCCTTTGAAGCCCTCGCCAGTGAGACCTGCGAAGCCGGAAGCAAGCTGTGCCACGAAAATGCCCTTATCCTGTGCGGTGACAACGGACATTGGGATATCTCGAACGCCACGTTCTGCGCAAACGACGAAATCTGCATTGACGGCGATTTCCTCAGCGGCTGTTTCTGCCTCAACGAAGCCTTCCGCTGCGAAGACAATACCCCCATCCGCTGCGTCGATTATGAGTGGCAGAAAAACTTCTTTAATTGCGGCGACGACTATGTCTGCTCCGAAGCCGCCAAAGACTGTGTGAAGAAACCCGAATGTTCCGGAAACACGGTCAAATGCGATGAGAACGGCTCACCGCTTTATTATGCTTGCACGGAAGACCATTACTGGTCGGAGACCCCGGAATCGTGCCCCGAAGGTCAGGTCTGCTCCGATGGTGCCTGCCGCGATACGGATGACCCCGTGATCGGCGACCATGATGAATGCAAGGAAAGTGGCAAAACCATCTGCCGCTCCGAAAACACCTTCAGCACATGCGTCCAGGAAGAAGATACCCTCCGATGGAGCGTCGCCGAACCTTGCCAGAATAAACAGGTTTGCAAAGACGGCTCATGCACCGATCCCGTCGTCATCATCGACGAACCGGAATGTGACAACGGAAAAGCGATCTGCGAAGGAAACAATGTGCGCCAATGCACTGACGGAAAACTCGGCTCTCCCGCTCCGTGCGGATCACAAACATGCGTGGATGGCATCTGCACCACCGTCCACACGGGAGAAACTGGAACGCCCTGCGAAGGCAACATCACCAAATGCAGTCAGGATGGTTCCGGTACGATTTCCTGTGTCAATGGCGAATGGAGCGAGATCAACGTCTGCGGCGCCGGCATGAAATGTGATGGAGGACAATGCGTCACAGATACTTCCACGGCAGAGTGTACATCCGGCGCACGCCGCTGCGATACCACCGCCAACGTCGCCAAGTATCAGGTATGTTCCAATGGCATCTGGGGATCTTCGCAGTCCTGTTCCCGCATCAATCAGGTCTGCTATCAGGGTGAATGCCTCGACTGCGTTCCGGGTTCGACGAAATGCGGCGGCATCTTCGACCGCGATTATGTCATGCGATGCCGCGATAACGGCTCCGGTTACGATCGTGACGGCAGCAGATGTGAACTCGGCTGCAACGACGGTGCCTGCAAAACGTGTTCCGGCGGGGAAGTCCAGTGTTCCGACGCCTCCTATCAGGGGTGCTCGGACGGTGTATGGACAGAGCTTGCCCACTGTGATTCCGCCTCCTCCTGCTCCGATTCCGGATGCGCCTGCACCAAAGGCGAAACCAAATGCGACGAAGCCGGCAATATCCTCGAATGTCAGGAAAAGAACGTCCCCGGCGCACGAAACAAAAAATATACCGCGTGGGTCATCAAGACTTCGTGCGGCGATGCTGCCTTGTGCGAACAAACAGGTTCGAGCGCAAACTGTGCCTGCCACGACGACGCCACACGTTGCTCCGACGACGGCATGAACGTCGAAATCTGCCATGGCGGCGCATGGTCTACGAGCGATGTCTGCGGTAATAATAATATGATGTGCAACGAGAGCGACTCCGGAGCCAAATGCGTCTGCAAAACTGGCGATTACTATTGCCCGACGCTCGTTTCCTCCATCGCAAGCTCCGTGCGTTACTATTGCGATGGTGCCACCTGGACCACCACCGATTCCGCTTGTGATTCCGGCTTATGCAATGCCGACTCGGGCCATGTCTGCGTCACACCGCAG
>JAEEGL013036688.1_pt1 | contig 14598 bp, 10 predicted proteins | sample 9134231 | NCBI WGS metagenome assembly JAEEGL01 (sample SAMN16246548, study PRJNA631951) | gut metagenome | biome: gut microbiome; feature: rumen; material: fiber-attached | host: Bos | place: Iran: Karaj | collected 2018-10 | reverse complement strand
TGTTGGCATTACGATTTATCAGGTGGGCGAAGGTGTCCACGTGGCTGAAGTCATCCCGGGTACGCCTGCTGCAGAGACGAATCTCCGTGCTGGCGATATTATCACGTCTGTTGATGGTGTAAGCCTCAAGGGACAGGATATCGAGTTTTCAAAGTCTAAGCTCCGCGGTCAGGTTAACAAGCCGCTCGAAATCACCTACACAAGCAATGGCGAAACCTATTCTGCCGTGATCCGTCGCGCTCAGATTACGGTGAAGGACTTGGACAACAAGGCCGTCAAGAACTGGTATGGCGACAAGGAACGTGTGAATGTTCATGAACTTGAAACGTTTGCCAGCGCTACCGAAAACGACAAGCAGCTCGTCGCTGTGCTCAGCCGTGGTAACCTCATCAAGAACGATGTGGCTGTAGCCTCTGCTGATGTCAATGGAATTTATGTGGAAAAGGCAAAGTCTGCTCCGAAGTTTTCCAAGCCGACTCCGGTCCGCTCTGGCGATGCAAGCCTCCGCCTTTTCAGTCGCAAGGCAATTGCATTTACGCTTAAGTCTCCGGGCCGTGCAACTGTGACGATCTTGAACGCCGATGGCGAACAGGTGGCAAAGCTTGGCCTCGACAATGCTGTCGCTGGCGTGAACACGCTCAACTGGGACGGCTCCAAGATTTCGAATGGCCGCTATGTTATTTCCATTGACCACAATGGCAGCGTGAGCGGTGCAAATGCTGTGCTGAAGTAATTCGCGCTTTAAACAAAAATTTTGAAGAACGCTGCTATTTTGGAGCGTTCTTTTTTTCTATCTTGTGGAACCGTGATTTTATCCAAAACCCATCGCTTCTTGTGGGCCTTTTTGGCGATTCTCTTCGCTGCGGTCTTCGCTCCTTGCTCTTATGGCGAGGAGATGACCCGCTTTGAACTTGAAGAGCGTGAACAGCCTGTAGAAGATACGACCGAGGTCGATTGGATGAACGATACGACGGGTGTCGATACAATCGAGTATCATGCCGTTGACTTGGTTTACGATGTTGAATCTTCGACTTTCAATCTGAATAAGTCGGCCCAGCTTAAGTACCGTACTGCAACGCTGGAGTCGGACACGATCTGGATGGACCAGAAAAATCAGATCCTTGCGGCTTCAGGCAATCCAGTTCTCCGCGAAGCGAAAAACCCGTCTTTGTCGGGGATGCGCCTCAAGTACAACCTTAAGTCCAAAATTGGTGAAGTCTATTACGCTACTACATTCCAGGATAACCAGCAGTTGAATGGTATGGAAGTCCGCCGCTTGCCTGATACGCGAATCCAGATTGCCCGTGGCGACTTCAGTACGTGTAACGATACGACGCATCAGCACTTCTACTTCTATGGCCGACGCATGGTGGTCAAGCCCAAGGAGATGATTACCGCAAGGCCGGTGGTGTTGAACATTGCCGATGTGCCGGTGGCGGTTCTTCCGATGATTGTCGCCCCTCTCAAGAGTGGCCGTAAATCCGGCCTTTTGACGCCGAAGTTCGGTGGTGACCAGAAGCAGGGCTTCTATTTGCGCAATATCGGTTTTTATTACGCTGCCAACGATTACTGGGATGCAACGCTTTCCGCTGACATTATCGAAGGCGACGAGGCTCGGTTTGAAAAATCGACCTTGTCGGGCGAAATCCGTTACAAGAAGCGTTATTTGCTGGATGGCTACTTGAAGTACACGAGTTACCTCCAGGAATTTGATTTCAGCAACAGCGGTTACGACATTTCGTTTTCCCATAATCAGAACTTGACTCCCGACGCAAAGCACACTTTGAGCGGTCAGGGTTCTTTTGTGAGCGACCGAAGCATCCGTAAGGAAAAATCGCTAGAGGCAAGTACCATTTTGAACCAGCAGGCAAACGCTTCGCTTGCGTATTCCGGTAAGTTCGGGAACAACAAGAGCTTGACGGTGAAGATCTCGCAAAGCCACAACCTCACGACCGGTATGCTCGAACGCAACTTGCCCGATATCCAGTACCGCATGAGCGGAAACCTTTTCAACTTTGAACTGGAAGAAGGCGAGGTTGCCGCAGAAGATGGATCGTTCCAGTCGTTTCTTGAAAAGTTCAACTACAGCTTTACGAACCGCTTTAACTACAACATGCGCAAGGCCCGCGATACGACTTTGAACAAAGATACGGCGGCCCATTACCTGGGGTACACGGGAAATTATACATTGGATTACTCGGGACGTCTTTTTGATGTGATCAACATAACTCCGCGAGCTTCTTTTTCTGGTTACTGGACGGGTACCTCCTGGCGCAATCCGAACGATTCCTTGTACAAAAGAAAACGCTACATGAGCTTTAATCCGGATGCCGGAACTTATGGCAATGTGGCTTATAATCACAATTACAGCTTGACCGCCGATACCAAGCTCTATGGTATCTGGGTTCCTGAAATCGGACGATTCACCGGTATTCGCCACGTGCTTTCTCCGAGCGTTTCTTACACGTATGCTCCTGAAATTGATACTGTAAAGACCTTTGCGCCGCACCCGCTTTTGGGGCAGTATCCGTACCAGGAAAAGCAGCAGACGGTTGGCTTTAGCTTGAGTAACGACTTTGATATCAAGTATCTCAAGGTAGCGGGGCATGTCGATACGAGTCGTGGTGATTCGGCAAAGCGCGCAAAGGCTGTAGAAGATCAGTACGGCACTCGTCGTTTGCTCACGACAAGACATAGCTTTTCGTACAACTTTGCAGCCGATTCCCTGAACTTCTCGGATATCTCGTCGTCGTTTGGCTTCCAGATTTTGCCAGACTACATGTTTACCATCAATACGCGTCATAGCTTCTACCACAAGTACGATACGAACCCGAACAAGGTAAGGTTCCCTGAACTCACGTACTGGGGCTACGAACTTTCAAAGAGCTTCCACTGGAGCGGAACTTTTAACGGCGGCCTTCCGTCGCAGCTTGAAAAATATGAAATGCTCAAGTGGTCGCTGAGCTTGGATTATCGTTATTCGTTTAGCAGTACGCGAGTTGCAAAGAATTTGTTCAAAGACAATATTTCTCATTCGACCGGGATCTCTGCCACATTCCAGCCGACAGTGAACTGGGACGTGTCTTACAGCACCCGCTATGATTATAATGAAGGCAAGTTTGTCTCGCACGAGTTTACGTTCAAGCGTTCGTTGCACTGCTGGCAGCTAGATTTTACGTGGACCCCGACAGGGCCTGCCGCAGGCTGGAGCTTCTCCGTGTATGTCCGCGACTTGCCGGATATCAAGCTTAACGCCGGCAGCACCGATACGAAGAATTATGACTAAGTTAGACGAGAGAACGGCTCTTCGAGCCTGTAGACGAGAGACGAAAGAGTTAACTAGTAACTAATAAGCTATTATGACTGAATCAGAAATAATCCTTGCAAGCGGATCTCCGCGCCGTTCTGAAATTTTAAAACAGTTGGGTGTTAAGTTCCGTGTGGTTGTCTCGGGCGAAGATGAAAAGCCCACAAGCACAAACCCGCTTGATTTTCCGCGTGAAAACGCCTGCATCAAGGCGCTGTCCGTTTCTCGCCAGGAACGCGATGCTTACGTGCTCGGCTTTGATACGCTCGTGTTTTTGGACAACGTTCCGCTGGGCAAACCCAAATCCGAAGCGAACGCTCTTGAAATGTTAGGCAAACTAAACAATCGTTCGCATTTTGTCATCACCGGAGTTGCGATTGCGCGTAACGGAGAAATCCTCAGCGCGTCTGAGGAGAAAACAGAGGTGTTTTTCAGAAACTGCACCTTACAAGAACTCAAAGATTATGTAAATTCTAAGGACCCGATGGATAAGGCCGGCGCTTATGGCATTCAGACGAATGGCGCGCGCTTGATCAAGTCTATCAACGGTTGCTACTACAACGTGGTTGGGTTGCCAGTTGCACGTACACTGGAAATGTTGGATGGTTTACAAGTTAGGGTATAGCAAATGATTCAGTTGGAAGAGAAAAATCCAAACGAACGCCTTGGTGACTTCTTGGCCCGCGTTCGTGAATCTCAAGGGCTTTCTATCGAAGATCTTGCCGAGCGCACGAAAATCTCGGTGAAAATGCTTCACTTTATCGAAGCGAGCGACTGGAAATCCTTGCCGGTTGAAGCTTATGTTCGTAGCTATTTGAATTCTGTGAGTTCAAAGCTTGGCTTGGATACAAAGGCCATCCTTAAAATGTACACCCAGGAAGTGGGTTCTAGTTACGAAATTCGTGAAGCTGAACCCATCAAGAATATCGCTCCGGTGACCGAAGACGAAAAGAAGCCGCGCAGCAAGGCCGTGCCTATTGCAATCGTAGCCATTTTGGTTCTTCTCATTGTCGGGCTTCATTTTGTAACCCGTGACAATGCTACCTCAGATGCCAAAGCCAATCCTCCGGCGGCAGTTGCTGCTGACGATTCTTCGGAAGTCAACCAGGATATGCCTGAAGGTGCAATCAAGGTTCCGGTCGATTCCATCAAGGACGAGAAAAACGAGACGGTGACGCAGGCCGAAGTCGACAAGGCTGTGAAAAAAGCTGAAAATCTCCCGGCATCTGCAACGATCTTCATCTCTTCGACCTCCAAGAAGGATACTGTGACTGGTCCGGTTTCGGATAACGGTCGCACTAGAATCGAACTCGTCGGTTCCGGCGAAATGCGTTCTTGGGTCGGCATCAAGCGCGATGAAGATGATGACGAATTTGTGAAAGAAGCGAACATTGCAACGGTTGATAACAAGCTTGTCTATACTGCAAGTGGTACGCTCTACATTGTGATTGGTGAACCGCGCGCTATCAGCAAAATGTATTTGAACGGCGTGGAAACGCCTGTGCCTGTGCCGAAGTTTGGCCGTGTGGCTCGCTTTAGTGTCTATGACGGTCGTGTCCTTAAATAAGAGGTGCTAAGATGCGTTCTTCTAAGATTTCTCGCAAGACGAGTGAAACCGACATTCAACTTTTCTTGAATTTGGACGATTGCTCCAGAGGTAAGATCAGCTCGGGTTCGGGCTTCTTGGATCATATGCTTAACTTGTTCCAAGTCCACGGTGGATTCCACCTCGATTTGACCTGCAAGGGCGATACCGAAGTCGATATGCACCACAGCATGGAAGACATCGCCATCGTGCTTGGCCAGGCGCTTGTTGAATGCCTCGGCGACAAGAAGGGTATCGAACGTTACGGTTTTTACTTTGTCCCGATGGACGAAGCCTTGAGCCGTGTGTGCATCGACTTTAGCAACCGCATCGGCTTTGTATGGAATGTGAATTTGCCCGCAGCAACCGCAGGCGGAATTGAAGCCAGCATGTTCGAGCATTTCTTCAAGAGCCTCTGCGAAAACGCTCGCATGAACCTGCATGTGGAACTCTTCTATGGCAAGGATAACCACCACTGCCTGGAATCCATCTTCAAGGCTTTCGCCCGCGCCGTCGCCATGGCTGTCGCACCTTCCCGCAACGTGAAGGGCGTCCCCAGCAGCAAGGGAGTTCTATAAGGCTCACGAGAATCGCTGCAATAGGAATGCGCGAAAATTGCCGAACTTGTCATGCCCGCCTCCGAGCGGGCATCGTCTTTATATAGTCATGCCGGACTCCGTTCCGGCATTTTGTGTTGTAATAGTTCTGTTGTAAGAAATAAAAAGTATTTATTTGTGGAATGAAAAGTTGTATAGTAAAAAGAATAATTTAAGTTATTGATATTAAATATTATTTTGAATAAAGGGCTAGTAATGAGTGATTCTTTATTTGATTCTTTTAATGCGACGCAAATACATCAAACTGTTGATATAGATCATTTCTCTGAAAAAGAAACAATTTTTATATGGATTGATATTTTAGGGTTTAAAAATAAATTGAAAGAAGGCTGTAAAAACTATGATGAGTTGGCTGATATGTTGTCGTTCTTTCAGGAAATATTTAAAGAGAAAGAAGGTTTGTATAAGACAACTGTTATATCAGATGGTATTGTGTTAGAATTGAATCCCCAAAGAGAACAATGGAAGTTTGAAAATGTAAAAGAGTGTTTTGGTATTATAAAACAAAAACAACTAGAATTTATTCTGGAAAAGAAATGTGTTGTTAGAGGAGCTATTTCTGTTGGTACAAGCCGTTATAATAAAGAAAATGATAGAAACTACATTAGCAACGGCTTGTCATCGGCGTATGAATTGGAATCCAAAAGTATTTATTGGCCTGTTATAGGAACTACGCAACAATATTTAGATAAAATGACTCAATTGTATAATGAAAGTTTAGAAAGTTCTCCTTTTAAGGATGTCTTTGAAAGGACTTTGGAGCCTAAGGGTGAAGATGTATATTTCCTTGATATTTATTCTGATTTGGAAGGTTCTAAACGTGAGGTGATTGAAGAAATAATAAATTTTCAATTGGAAGAAAATAAAAATACCAGATCTGTTTATAACAAGTATGTGTGGTTGTATAAATGTATGCATAAGTATAAAGGATCTGTAGAAAAATTAAATCCTGAATTAGAAAAGGTGGTTCTATGAATTCATTTATTGATTTGGATCTTTTGAAAATAGGTGATGATTCTAAAAAGATATATGATATTGATTCCGCCATAAAAGAGTCTAATGTTACTGTTATTTTAGGTGCTCCTGGTTCTGGAAAATCATCATTGCTGAGCTTGTTTGAAGAGAAAAACGTAACTGTAGCTAAAAAAATGTCCTTTCAGGATTTTGATATTAATCCTGAAATTGATAGTAATATTCAATATCTTTTGCTGGACGGTCTTGATGAATTTCGAAATGCTATAAGAGATAATAAAACTGGTATATTAAAAAAGGTCGCGCTTAAAATAAAGAAAGCATATAGTAATCTTAATGTTGCTATTGCGTGTCGTGAAATGGATTGGTTTGGGAACTCTGATGAAGACGCTTTAAAAAGTTTTTTGCAAACGGATGTTCAGGTGTTTGCTGTTCAGCCTTTGAGTGATGAAAAAAAATCAGATCTATTAAATAAAATTGGTACTGACCGAATTGATGAATCTTATAAAGAATTGGTGTTGAATCATGAATTGTTTGATAACCCACAAATTTTAAAAATGTTTGTAGATGTTTGTCAAAAAGGTGAACCAAAAGATATAAATACGAAGGCTGATTTATTTAGGTACTATATTACTTTTTCTCAAGAACATAATGTGGAAAATAGGGATAATGGAATAAATCAACTTGAACCAGACTTGTTTGAAAAAATTGCTGGATACATGGCTTACTATTATATGTTTGCCAATATAAATGGTTTTAATAGCGATGTTTGTCAAAAGATAAGTTCCAATGAACATGGATATAGATTAGAAGACATAAATATTGTAGCTCATTCTAAATTGATGCAAAGTGGTTCCTTTGGTCATAGAATGATTGCTGAGTATTTATCAGCTAAGTATCTATATGAAGAAAAAATAAAAAAAGAAAGCTGGCCTATAGAAAGAATGAAAGCATTGCTCACAGGCGGTGAAAATATTGTTTTTTCAGAATGTAGGGGTGTTTATGCGTGGCTTTGTTTCTTCTCAAAGGATCAGAGCTTAATAGAAATTGACCCGTTTTTACAGTATCAATATGGAGACAACTCCTTATTTGTAGATGAAGAAAAATTGAAAATTATCCGGGCTATAAGAAAATATTCAGAAAGCAAACCGTATTTTATGAAATACAGTAATCGGAATAAAGCTTTTACTTTGGCTTGGGACGGGGATGAAGATGATTTAATTTCATTATATAGAGAAAGTTGGAATGAAAAAAATCATTTTCTTCATTTCTTAAACGATATTCTTCTTGTTCATAGTGAAAATCCTCCCTTAAAATTACAAGAATTTACTAAAGAGGTAATCTCTCGAAAAGAGCTGGAATCTTATTATAAGGTATCGTTGTTGGAAATATTAAAAAAAGATTTTGCTGGGTTACAGGAAATCTTAAAAGGTATTAAAGACGGAAGGATAGAAGATGAACGAAATGAACTAAAGGATAAAATTTTAGGAGTGTTATATCCTGAATGTATTAAACCAAATGATATTGTATCTTATGTAGAATCTTACAAACCGTATAAGGTTTTTTGTAATAGATTCGGATATTTGATGAACACTCCTGATGAAAATTTAGATGAAGTATTGCGCCAACTTGGTCCCAAATTGGCTTCTTTTGAAGAGGTAAACCTTAGACGTGCTTATGAAGATGTTCTCGGACGATATTTTATTTATCTATTGAATAGTGTTCCTGAAAACATATTTTGGGAGAAAATAGAATTCTATAATGCTCATTTAAAATCTAATCATATTTATTGGAAAGCGCAGGAATCTTTATGTCGTGAGGAAATTAGTGAAGAAAAAAAAGTTGATTTGTACACGTCGTATTTGTCGATGACAACTCCTAAAAATGAAGCTGAAGAAGAGTCGTGTTATAAAACACAAATTTATATTATAGGATTGGCTTTAAATTTAAAACCAAGATCAACTTATGCTTTGATTGAAAAATTGCTTAAAGAAAATAGTGACAAGTATTTTCAACAGCGACTTATAAATGAATTAGCTCGTGATTACAATATTTATAAAGCAGATCAGTTTGAAGAATTAAAAGAAAAGATGTTGATTTTAGGGAAAAAATATGGTGTCTTAGAATCTGTAAGGGCTTTTATATCAAGTCAAGAAAAAATAATTGCAGAAAGCCAAAAATGGAAAGATGATAATCCTTATTTTAAAGAAGTTCAGGCGAAGATAGAAGAAAATGAACAGTATATAGCGACTTTGTCTGATGAAGATAAATCGCGTAATTTGGGAATACAGTGTGCATGTTCCTATTATTATTTGCATCACTTTAATGATTCGTATGATGAAAAAATCATAAAAATAAGGGAACAGACGTATGAAATGTTTTGTGATATTTTAAAAAAACAATTTGATAAAAATTTGAATTCTGGTAGAATATTTCATGAGATAACATCTATAAAATGCATGGCTGAAAAAACACCAATGCAAACACGTGACATTGATTTTATATACATGGCTATGCTTGTTCTTAATGATGAATATGATTTTTCTTCTATAGTTGACGATGATGTTCGAGAATATTTTTATATCATATCAATAATGATTAACAGAACTGCGAATATTCGTCATTCTCGATATGAACAATATTTTGAATCGAATGATTTAAATAATTCAATAGTTGTGTTGAAAAAGTTTTTTGAATATTATGTCCAAACTATTGATGCTAATGAAGATGCTAAGAATGTTTTACTGAATGTCGTTCGAGGTGATAACGATGGCAAAAAAACATTGATGAAACTTAAACAGATTCTTAGTTTTATACCGCCGGTAAAAACGGAACGCTACAAATATTTAATTGGACGCTTTTTAGATGAGTATGCTTTACTGTTAGATGTTGAAGATTTAGAAAAAATAATTGTAGACGATGGTGAATTGAATAAAAAACTACAAAGCTTGATTGTTTTAAAAAAGAAAGATGATACAAAAGTGAATAAAGAATTAGTGGTTCTTTTATATCATTTTTTGGCGAATAATCTTGATAAGATTCCAGAAGATCAAGAAGTATTTTTCTTGAAGTCACTTTTGAAAGAATATAAAGAAGAATCTATTTTAGATGAAGAAAATGGGGATGTAACTTTAGAAAGATCTCTTATGATGGATTTAAGGTATAATAGCTTTTTGAGTGGCGTTAAAGGTGATCGTGGCTATAAAGTTTTAGGATTATTATTGGAAGATAACGAATTAAGTGATTTTTGGAAGAAACGCTTAAAAACAAGAAAAAGTGAGTTGTCTGAAGAAATAAATGAAAATCATATTGCGAAAATGACTCTTGAGAAGGCTAAAGAGTACATATTTAATCGTACTTACATAAATGAACTTGATTTTTGGAAGGATGTATGTTGTAAGTTTCTCTTGATTAAAAGAGAAATAGAAGGTAATAGAGAAAATCAGAAAGATGCTTTTTACTTAGGTTCGGGAAAGTCTAGAGATGAAGAAGGTTGTAGAGATTTAATTCTCATAAAATGGAATGATAAATATTCTATGATCGCAAAAGCAACAAAAGAAAAGTATGAAGCAAATAACAGAGTTGATATCAATTTGCAGTGCTTAATGGGAATTTCTGCCGAAGTTCAAGTTGAATGCAAAAAAGATAGTAATCGACAGATAATGACCGGTATTCCAGATCAGTTGGTTGATAAATACTTAAGGAACAAAAATGTCAATTACGGCATTTATTTGGTGTTTTGTTTTAAGAAAACTGATTTAGAAAAATTAAAATCTGATCTTAAAAATACAATTCCTCCTGATTATAGTGAAAAAATAGAGGTCATGTATATGGATTTGAATTTGTGATCTCCCCCCCCCCACACACATCTTGTAAGTCTTTACATGGCGGAACTTCGGTTTCGCCTTTTTCTGTAAAAATTGACTAATTGTGTAAGAAAATTAACGTAAATTTTTGTTAATATTTTCCTTTGATATTTCAAGAAAAAATTTATGTTTCGCATTGTATGGGTGATATCGCGAGGTCGATATGAAGGTAATTTCTACGACGTTGAAATTAGCGTGTTGTCCGTTGTCTTTTCATGATATTGCATGGGTCAAGAACGATGCAAATGTGTTGAAAGCTGTCAGCGAAGCTCATGTATATATGGTCGCTAAGAAGTCGCGCCTTTATTTTGGCAATCTGAAATTTACTGGTCATAAGATAGAATTTGATCTTGTCGGCGTTCATGGGCGCTTAAGTGTATCGATCCCTACAAAAGAGCCTATTTTCAAGACTAGCGCGAAAAAAACTCTTGTTTTAGATGCCGGTGATAAAGAAATACACATTCTTGCAAATAACGAGGTCGTCCCCGTTGCTCATCGATTGAAAATCTATGAGGTTGATTCAGGCTTGTACGAAAAAGCGAGCGCTAAGGATCTGAAGAAGTGCCTTGATGAGGACTCTTTTGTCACTTGGCTTACGCCTGAAAAAATTTTGTATCTCTATTTGAGCAAGCAACTCCATATTCCGAACTTTGATAAGTCCAAAGAGTTCTTTTGGGATTACGAGGTGATGTTCATAGGGAAGGTGACTGGCGAAAATGTAAAGGCTCATCATGGGCATCACGAGTCGATTCTGGATATGCTGGAATCTGAAATTGAGGATTATGAGGACATTTGTGATGACGTTGTTTTGCTGTTCTTTGATGTCCTGGAACGCGATAATAGCCTTCTAATCGGTAATTCTGTTTCGATAAATGAGTTTCAATCTCCGCTGATGGGGAAAAATTTCCCATCTGTCGAATTGCTTTCGCTGGAAACTGAGCGTGTCTTTATTGAAAAGTTCAAGCCCAAGTACAATGCGGCCCTGTTTCATTCAAACTTTGCATGTAAAGGAGATTCTGAATTCGCCAAAATCGATATTGCTGATTTTTCCGTTGACGATTGCATTACCCTTATGTTTAAGGGGATGGATTGGCTGGGCGGCCCAAAGGGGAACTGCCTTGTCTATAGCAAAAACGAAGAATTGAATGTGATGCCGCCGGCTGTTTTTGATGATTTCCTGGAAAGGAAATTTATCGAATCTGTGCTTGCGTGTTAGTGTTCGGTAAAAACGTATTTTTGCTTATGAAACATGCTGTTTCATATGGTAAAGTGAAAATTTTAAAATAGCGTTTTTAATCGTTGTTTTTGTAAAAATTTACGCAATTTTGTTTTGTGTACATTGCTTTTTTAGGACAGATTATTTATTTTAGCTTTAGAAAAGCGAATAAATATGAAATCCGTTTTTGAATATAGAGATTATCGCGCGTACATGCAGGATTTTTACGAATGTCGTAAAAAGAAGTCTGCGTTTACGTGGCGCAGATTTGCTATGCTTGCCGGGTTTTCGTCATCGGGTTTTTTGAAACTTGTTTGTGACGGTAAAACGCGGCTTTCAAAAGTTGGTGTTGAAAAAGTTTTACCTGCAATGAATTTGTCTGGTACGCAGGCGGATTATTTCCGTGAAATGGTTACGTTTTGTGATTCTTCGAATCCGGATCTGCGCCAGGCGGCTTTTGAAAAGATGATGCAGATTGCGCAAGGGAATAAAATTGAGTTTTTAGAATCCAAGTCCTTTGCGTATTTTTCGTCGTGGGTGAATCCGGCTCTCAGGGAACTTGCTCCGATTATGAAAGGCGCTACTCCGCTTGAAATGGGGCATGCGCTTATTCCGCCGATTCCTGCCGCCGATGCTCGAAAATCTTTAGAGCTTCAGGAATCGCTTGGCGTTCTGAAAAAGGATGAATGCGGAAATTATGTGCAAACGAGTGTGGGCATTTCGAGTTCTCGCGAAGTTGTTTCTGCAACGGTTGTCAATATGCAAAAGCAATATGCGAATCTTGCGTCTGATGCTTTGAGCAGATTTTCACGAAGGGAACGGCATATTTCAGGAGTGACTATGGGGCTTGATAAGGAGGCCTACGAACGCCTTACTGAAGAACTGGACGCTTTCCGTAAAAAAGTGGCGAGCATTGTTTCTAACGTAAAGAAATACGATTGTGTTTATCGTATGAATTTGCAACTGTTCCCGTTGAGTAAAAAAGTGGGGGGATAAATGAAAACTGTAGATTTTATTCGAAATTTCTTTGCCGTAGGCTGTACTTGTATGGCTTTTATTGCCGGTTGTGCTGGGTTTACCGATGATTCGAATACGACTGGTATGGTCAATGAAGATAATTCTCTGGAAGATGCTTTTGCGATGAGCCGCGTGGTGGAAAAGGGCAAGGTGCTGGTTAATGCGTCTCAGGATTCTATAACGTTTGTATCTGAAATTTTTGGAGGCTGCTTTAAGCGCGATGGATCGCTTTTCTATGATCCAGACTATTATTTTGCAGATACAAATCACTATGCCTATAACTTCCGCAATGATACATTGCAACTTTCTTTCATTTACGAAGATCAAACAACAAAAGAACTTGAGACGGTTCAATATGTTGGTGGAGCCTCTGGCGTGTTGGATGGAACTTGGCGCCTGACGCCGTGCTTTTATATCGATGGCGTCTATTACTGTAACAATGACGCTTACGATAAGTTTATTAAACTCGATGGAAACGATGTTGAATTCCGTGCTGGTGATGTGGCAAACTATGATTATATGAACTCGGATTTTGTGGGTGATATATTCCGGTTCTTGAACGGTAACAACACCATTATGTTCGAAGATGTTTTCTATTCACGTACTAACAATAGTCCTGAAAAATATGGAATCACGGTTAAGGAGAAAACGAATAAGAGCATAAAGTTTACGCATGACGGTCGTGTGTTTGACTTGAAACTGGATTATGTTCGTTATAGCGATAGCGTGGCTGTAAGGCTTACGTCTAACGGGACGACATGCGTTGGCCATTATAGCAAGAAGAATCATGTCACGCCTGAATTATGCCGTGAAGAAAATGCACCTTATTTGGATTTTCTCGCAAAAGATTCGGATTCAGATGCGCATGCGTTGCGATATAAAAAGGACAATATTTCTGAATTTGAAAAATGCATTGAAAGCATTATCGGGCGTGAATAAAATTACTGTAAACCGTGTTAGGAAGAAAATATGTTGTTTGAAAAAATGATGAAGGTCGCCGCTGTCGTTCTGTTGCTAGCCGGTGGGGCCGAATCGGCTGCTGCGACTGATAGGCCTTTGCGATTGGGAACTCACTTGAACTTGAGTAAGGTTAACGAGATTACCGATGCCCCTTGGGGTGTTTATGCGGACGGTGTCGGGTCCGGCGCAACGCTTTCGTTTGATGCGCTGTACCAGCTTTCGAACCGCTTTGCGCTGCATCCATCAATCGGGATTGATTACCGCTATTTTGTTTCGGATGATCAACAAGTGGGTGTTGGCTGCGATGGATGCACAGAATCTTTGTGGGAAGGTGATAATAAGGATTATCTACTTTATTTAGAAATTCCTGTGATGGCGCAGTTCCAGATTCCAGAAATAATTTATTTCGAGGCGGGATTTGTATTTGATTTTATGCTTATGAGGCATAGTGATTATTTTGAACCTAAGGAATTCCGCAATGACAAATGCCATGACGACCGCTTTTTCGGAGCAGGCTTATCTGTAGGTCTCGGACACGAATTTTCTTTTGGCCTTTTTGTCGATGTGCACTTGTCATATCAACTGACCGATGTTGTGACGGTCAATAAAACTTGTGGCAGCTACACCGTTTCTGGATGGAATAGCCGTACGGACAATGCGACGGGTACCGAATCCGTCGAAAAGGAATTCGAATATATCGACGAAGGTATGGTCGGTTCGTATTACCTATTCAACAAAATTCAGCTCGGCATCGGCTACTGGTTTTAAACTGGCGTCTTGCTCTTTTCGCCGGCGATTTCGCGCACGAGCTTGGGCACTTGATAGCCGGGGAGCTTGGTGCGGATTTGCGCGATGAGTTCTCGGGCGTGTTCGTCGCTGACTTCAAAATGGGCGACGCCTTTCGCGTGGTCGAGTTGGTGCAGGTAGTAGGGGAGCACTCCTTGCTCGAATAGCCTGCGGCTCAAGCGTTCAAGCGTTTCGGCGTCGTCGTTCACGCCTTTCAAAAGAACGCTCTGGTTCAAGAGTGTCCAACCGCTGAATTTAAGTTGTGCAAAAAC
>JAEEGL012100853.1_pt1 | contig 14598 bp, 10 predicted proteins | sample 9134231 | NCBI WGS metagenome assembly JAEEGL01 (sample SAMN16246548, study PRJNA631951) | gut metagenome | biome: gut microbiome; feature: rumen; material: fiber-attached | host: Bos | place: Iran: Karaj | collected 2018-10 | reverse complement strand
CGATGACTATCGTCGCCCGCCAGTTCGCCCTGATGACCGAATCGGGGTACGAGAACTATGTCCCGAGCTGCGTCACCTCGTTCGGCAACTATGTCGAGATCCTGGAAACCTGGCGGGAATTCCCCGAACTGGAAACCCGGATCCGGGAACAGCTTTGGAAGGCATGCCGGAGGGAATTCAACAAGCCGAAGTATCTGGCCCATACGAGCGACCTGATCTATCACTGGCGGAATGAAATCGCCGAGAAGGCCCGGCACCGCCTGATCGACAAAGAGACGGGAGAGCCCGTCCGGATGGCGGAGCATATCGGATGCCACTACGCCAAGATGTTCCCTTCGAAGGGCATCGGCGGGGCCGAGTATCCGTACGTCCTCGCGGGAATGATCGAAAGCTGGGGCGGACAGGTCGTCGACTATCCCGAACGCCGCCACTGCTGCGGCTACGGGTTCCGGCAGTACCATATGAAGGCAAACCGGGGCTACTGCGTATCGAATACCCACAAGAAGTTCGAATCGATGGAGCCTTACGGCATCCAGGCGATCCTGACGAACTGTCCGGGGTGCGCCTATTTCATGGACCGGTGGCAGTACGTCATCTCCGAGCAGACCGGGAAGACCTACGGGAAGGACGGATTCGGCATCCCTGTCTTCACCTACGAGGAACTGGCCGGCCTGGTGCTCGGCTATGACCCCTGGGACCTCGGACTCCAGCTGCACCAGGTCGCCGTGGAACCTTTCCTGGACCGGATCGGGGTCGAATATGATCCGAAGGCGAAGTATCTGGGGCTCAACAAGGAAGACCTCCTCAAGCCGGAACTTCCCACGAACCTCAAATGTTTTTGACGATGAAAGAGAATGTTGTCATCATCGGCGGGGGCATCGCCGGAATGGAGGCGGCGCGGCAGCTCTTGCTGCTGGGCTACCATCCCATCGTCGTGGAGCAGAAAGACCGCCTCGGCGGCCATGTCGGGCAGTGGCACAGGCTGTTCCCGGACATGGCTTCCGCCCAGGATCTCATCCGTGGCCTGGGAGAGGAGATCTCCGAGGCGAACATCTTCCTGGAAACGAAGGTCAACTCCATCAACAGGCTCCGCGACGGGTACCAGGTGATGCTTTCCAACGGCGTGAACGTCGCCTGCCGGTCGCTCCTGGTCGCCTCGGGATTCCGGCTCTTCGACGCCGCCCGGAAGGAGGAGTACGGATACGGGGTCTATGACCACGTCATTACCAACTCTGACCTCGAGGCCTGGTTCAACGGCGGGCCGGACGTCCGCATCCCCGATGCGCCGGAGAACGTAGGGTTTGTCCATTGCGTCGGCTCCCGGGACCTGAAGGCCGGGAACCTGGAGTGCTCGAAGGTCTGCTGCATGACGGCCGTCAAGCAGGCTATCGAAATCAAGGAAAAGTTCCCTTCGGCGCGGGTCTGGTGCTTCTATATGGACCTCCGCCTTTTCGGCAAGAAATACGAAGACTTCTACCTCGGCGCCCAGCAGGAATATGGAATCCAGTTCGTCAGGGGGCGTGTCTCCGAAGTCGGAGAGATCGCAGACGGACGTCTGCAGGTCAAGGCCGAGGATACCCTGACGGGCAAGCCCCTGAGGGTCCGGCTCGACCTCCTCGTGCTGATGGCCGGGATGGCCTGCAACCCTGAAATGACCCGTCTCGCCCGGATGGCGCGGCTGGACATCGACAGCGACGGCTTCCTCAAGAGCCTCGACAATATCCGGAGCATCAACGCCTCCAACCGGCCCGGCGTTTTCTTCGCCGGAGCCTGCACCGGGCCCAAGACCGTCCCCGAGACCCTCGCCGAAGCGCGCGCCGCGGCCCTCGACATCCACCGTTATCTCCAGAAAGGCCTATGACGGATTTCGGGTTCAAGCTGAGCAAGAGTTCCGCCGTCGAGCTGGACAAAGTCGACACGACTCTCTTCGAGAGGCTGTGCGAGGCGTCCCCGGATGCCCGGATCTGCATGAACTGCGGATCCTGCGGGGCTACCTGCACGGCCGGCCCGTACAGCGGAATGAGCCTGAGAAAGGTCCTGCTCGGTCTCCAGCGGGGCCAGGATGTCCGTCCCCTTCTCTCCGGATGCATGCTTTGCGGGAAGTGCACGATGGTCTGTCCCCGCGGAATCAATACGCGAAACCTTATCCTGAACCTTTGCCGAATCTATGATTGACCGCGTCGCATCAGGCTTCCATCCCTTTGTCATCCCCTTTGTCGCGGGGATGGTCTTCGTGCTGGGATACTGTCTCATCGGCATCGTCCGGATCCTCCTGCAGCTTCCCGGCGAGGACCGGAAGCGGTTCTTCCTGTCGCTCGTCACTCCTAAAACCGCCTTGAAGAATATCAGGGACATCTTCTGCGACTGCCTTTTCCACGTCAAGCTGTGGAAACGGAACCGGCTGCTGGGCTATATGCATTCGAGCATCGCCTTCGGCTGGTTCATGCTGATCGTCCTGGGGCATATCGAGGTCATCCTCTTCCTTCCGCACCGGATCCGGCTCTTCTATTATCCGATCTTTTTCAATTATTTCGTAGCCGAGGCGGATTCCACGATCCAGGGGGCCCTGCTCTTCTTCCTGATGGACTTCTTCCTCCTGGTCGTCCTCAGCGGCATCGCGCTTGCGATGTACAAGCGCATCCGCTCCCGCATCTTCGGCATGCGCCGGACCGCCCGCCCCTCCCTGATGAACCGGATCGGGCTCTACTCCCTCTGGGCCATTTTCCCGCTCCGGCTCCTCGCCGAGAGTTTCACGGCCCATATCAGCGGCGGTTCTTTCCTGACCATCCCCGCCAACTGGGTCTTCCGCCAGTTCCTCGGGAACAACCTCAACCTGCTCCCGACCTGGTGGGCCTATTCCATCGTGCTCGGCGTGTTCATGGTCGTCCTTCCCTTCTCCCGGTACATGCACATCCCTGCGGAGATGATGCTGATTCCGCTTCGGAATGCCGGCATCCGGGTCCGCAACGCCCGCAAGGGATTCGCGAAGGTCCAGGTCCTGTCCTGCCCGAACTGCGGAGTCTGCATCGACGCCTGCCCGATGAGCGTGGACAAGGCGAACATCAAGGACTGCACCGTTTATCTGACCCGGCAGCTGAGGCGGAAGAACGAACGCCGCATCCGGGAGATCAGCGACAAGTGCCTCCTCTGCGGAAAATGCGAAGCCGTCTGCCAGGTCGGGGTCGAAGGGCCCGCCCTCCGCATCCAGCTGCGCTCCGAAAGGAAATATGCCCTCAGCCCCGATTATTCCTGCATTCCCGATCCTCCTCCCGCCGAAAGCGCCGGGGAAGGAAAGGTCCTTTACTACGCCGGCTGTATGAGCCGGCTGGTCCCTTCCGTCGGACGCAGCGTCGAATCCGTTTTCCGCAAGGCCGGGATCATCTATGAATGGATCGACCGGGACGGAGGTGTCTGCTGCGGCCGTCCGATGTATCTCGCAGGCAGGCTGGAGGAAGCGGAAGCCATCGTCCGGAAAAATGAAGCGCAGATCCTGGGATACGGGGCGGGAACCCTCGTCGTCAGCTGTCCGATCTGCTACAAGATGTTCAAGGAGAAATACGACCTTCCGGGAATCCGGATCGTCCATTATATCGATTATATGCAGGAGCTGCTCGACGCGGGACGGCTGAAAGCGTCCAGGAGCGACCTCTGCTATGTCTACCACGATCCCTGCGAGCTGGGCCGGGGGATGGGGGTCTATGAGGAACCCCGCCGCTTGCTCGGACGCATCGCAGCCATCACCGAATCGCCCAAAAACCGGAGCGAGAGCATCTGCTGCGGCGGTTCCCTGGGATCGCTGACCCTGTCCTTCGCGAAGCGGGAGAAGATGACGCGCGCCGCCCTGGAGAACCTTTATGCCGGGAAGGCGGACGCCATCGCGACGGCCTGTCCGCTCTGCCTCGCCACCTTCAGCCGGTACGCGGACCGGCCCGTCCGGGACATCGCCGAGATCGTGGACGCGCAAACCGTTGGAACAATAACAAAAACAGACGCCATATGAAATTCGAGAAAACCAAGTACCACCTCGTCAACGCCGCTGACGGGCACGAATTCGAAGATCTGGGCTGGACGCTGAGCGATCCCGCCGGAAAGACCCCCTCCCTCGTCCGGGCGGTCTATGACAACCGCAAGTTCACGCCCCGGGACGACCTCGACGGGATCTACCGCTATGCGGAATGGATGCCGATCAGCCGCGTTCTCCGGAAATCCTGCGCCCCCGTCACGTACAAGTCCAAGGGACTGGCCCAGTTCCTCGGCCTGGAGAACCTGTACATCACCTTCTCCGGATGGAATCCCCGGATCGGGGCCAAGATGCGCACCGGTTCCTTCAAGGAGACGGAAGCCTATTCCGTCCTAGCAAGGATGGAAGCGGACGAGAAGCGGATCCTCGTCGTCCAGTCGGCCGGCAATACGGCCCGTGCGTTCGCACAGGTCTGCTCCGACAACCGGATTCCGATCGTCATCTGCGTTCCCCAGGACAACCTGCACGACCTGTGGTTCCGCAGGAAACTGAACAAATGCGTCAAGCTGGTGGCCGTACCTCATGGCTGCGACTACTATGACGCCATCGCCCTCGGCGAGAAACTGGCGACCAATCCCCATTTCATGCTGGAGGGCGGGGCCAAGAACATCGCCCGCCGCGACGGCATGGGGACGACCGTCCTCAGCTGCGTGGAAAAGATGGGGCGGATTCCCGATGCCTATTTCCAGGCCGTCGGATCCGGGACGGGTGCCATCGCCGCCTGGGAGAATGCCTGCCGTCTCGGTGAGGACGGACGTTTCGGCGAGAACAAGATGCGGGTCTATGTCGCCCAGAACGAGCCGTTTACCCTGATGTACGACTCCTGGAAGGCCGGTTCCCGCGCCCTGGTCGACCTCTCCCCGGAAGAGGGCCGTCGCCAGGCGGAGGCCGTACTCGCGACCGTCCTTTCGAACCGGAAACCGCCCTACAGCCTCGCCGGAGGCCTTTTCGATGTCCTGAAAGCGAGCGGCGGAGACTTCTATCTCGCCTCGAACAACGATATCATCTACTGGCTGCTCCAGTTCCGGAACCGGGAAGGCTATGACCTCCTCCCGGCCGCCTGCGTCGCCGTCACGGCCCTCGCGAAAGCCGTCCGGGAAGGCGCCGTCAAAAAAGACGAATATATCATGCTGAACTGCACGGGAGGCGGAACCCTCGGCGCCCTCGCCCGGGGGTTCATCCTCAAGGAACCGGACCTCGTTCTTTCTCCGGACCTTTCCGCCGAGGAAGTCGTCCGTGCCGTCATCGCATTATTCTAAATACTTAAACCATCAACAATGTCCCATTATTTCTATGACATGATCCCCCGGGAGGAGCTGGAGCGCATGCCCTACCTCCCGACCATGGGGGAATTCGTTACCTGGATGGAGAAGGAATACGCTGACATGCCCGCCCTCTCCGATCTCACCCATACCATCACATACAAGGAGCTCGGAGAGCGGGTCGCCCACCGCCGCGCCTTCCTGGAAGCGACCGGTCTGCCGAAAGGTTCGCATATCGCAATCTTCGACCGGAACAGCCAGGACGCCATCGAGCTCTTCCTTGCCGTTACCTCGGCAGGATACGTTGCCATGAACTTCCCGGCCTCCCTGCCTGAAATGGCGGTCATCGGATCCTGCCGCAAGTTCGACATCGCCGCGGTTTTCGTCCGGGATGAATTCGCTCCCCTCTGCGCCAAGCTGGAGGGAGTCAAAGTCTTCCCCGCTTCGTCTATCGCCGAAACCGGTGCCCCGGCTACGGTCGTGGACAAGGAACAGCCCGCCGCGATCTTCTTCACCGGCGGAACGACGGGGACCCCGAAGGGCGCCGTCCTCAGCCACAGGGCCCTCATGAGAGGATCCTACAATGCCATCTTCAAGCCCGGCAAGGTTATCGGAGTGCACCGGTACATCTCCCTGCTCCCCCTCAGCCACGTCTTCGGCCTCATCGCCGGCACGATGGGCTGCTTCTATACCGGCAACCTCATCTATACCTGCGAGGACATGAAAGCGACGATCGGGAAGCTTCCGGTCATCAAGCCGACAATCCTCGTCATCGTTCCGGGAATCTGCGATATCCTCGCCGGACTGTGCAAGCTCTACGGCCCGCAGTTCCTCGGAGGCAGTCTCCGGATGATCATTTCCGGGGCGGCGAACGTACCTCCGCGCCTCGTGGACATCTTTACCAAACTCGGTGTCGAATTCTGCTTCGGCTACGGACTGACGGAGACCGCGAACCTGACGTCCGCCAACGCGAACGCCGTAGAGAAACCGACGTCGATCGGAAAGGTCTATCCCGGCCAGGAAGTCAAATTCGTAGACGGAGAACTCTGGGTCAAGGGAGACAACCTCTTCTCCGGCTATTACAATGACCCGGAAAAGACGGCCGAAGCCCTGACGGAAGACGGGTGGCTCCGGACCGGGGACCTCGTCCGCATGGACGAAGAAGGTTTCCTTTACATCACGGGACGGATCAAGAACCTGATCATCCTCGCCAACGGCGAAAATGTCAGTCCGGAGAGCCTGGAAGAGCCCTTCTACGCCGATCCGTGCGTGAAAGACGCCATGGTCAAGGAAGGGGAACTGAACGGACAGCCCTGCATCGCCGTGGAAATCCTCCCGCTGATGCCAGCCTTCGACGGAAAACCCTGGGAAGAGGTTGTCGCTTACATGGAGAATCTCGTGAAGAAGATCAATGCAACTCTCCCGACGACCCATCAGATCATGAAAACAACCGTCCGTACGGAAGATTTCAAGCGTACGGGCAGCATGAAAGTCGCACGCGTATGACAAAGGAACAAGTTTTCGAAGAACTGAAAGAAATCCTTTCTGTCCTGCGTCCGAATACGGACCTCACGAATGTGGACTTCAATACGGAACTGGTGCGCGGACTTGGCATCGACTCCCTGTCGATGATGCTGCTTTCGCTGGCCATCGAAGAGAAATTCCAGATGCGCTTCCCCGACGGACAAGCTCCGTTCACGACGGTGGGAGAAGTCTGTGAGTTTGTAGCGGGACTTGCTTCCTAGTCCTTCAGTTCCATCACATAGCTCCGGCGTCGCTGGTAGGGCTGCGGGTCATACTCCCCGAAGAGGGACTGGACCTTGTAATTCTCCTCCAGCTGCGGATTCAGAAGCATCCGTTTGATTCCCAAGCGGATGCAATTTTCATGGATATACTTGAACATCAAGACGTTCGCGCCCTTCCCCTGATACTCGGGGAGAACGCCGATCAGCAGCGCCTCGATCGTATCGTTCTTCCTGAGGGACCGGAGAACCGGGATGAATCCGAAAGGAAACAGCCGTCCCCTGGCCTTCCGGACCGCCTTGGAGATCGAGGGCATCGTTACGGTAAAGCCGACCAGTTTGTCCTCTTCATTGACGACGAAGGCGACAAGGTCCTTGTTCATGATCGGGACATACTGCTTCACATACCCGTCAATCTGCTCTTCCGTCAGCTTGGAATACTCATAGAGCGGGGCGAAGGCATCGTTGAGGACATGGAACATCTCCCGGCCGCGCTTCGACATTTCCCGCATGTTGCGTCCCCGCCAGATCTTGAGTCCATAGCGTTTCTCGACGAGATCCGCATACTGGAACATCGGCGGCAGATGGTCGGGAAGTTCGATGATCCGCTGGGTCCAGTCGGCGTCCTTCCGGAAACCCATCCGCTCGAGATACTCTCCGTAATACGGGAAATTATAGATGACCGTAAAGGGACTGTCGTGCTCGAATCCCTCTACCAGAAGTCCTTCCCGGTCCATATCGGTGAACCCGAGAGGGCCTTTGACCTTTTCCGCACCGCGGGCTTTGCCCCAGGCGACGACCGCATCGATGAGCGCCTTGGCGACCTCGAAATCGTCGATAAAGTCGATCCATCCGAACCGGACGGTCTTCTCTCCCCACTTCTCATTGGCCTTCCGGTTCAGGATTGCGGCGACACGGCCGACGATCTTTCCGCCCTTAAGGGCCAGATAGAGTTCCCGCTCGCAGAAAGCGAGGGAAGGGTTCTGGTCTGAGAGGGATTTGATCTCATCATCTTCGAAAGCAGGGACCCACTGGGGGCAGTCCTTGTATAGCCCGAGGGGAAAACGGATGAATTGCATCAGGGCGCGCCGTCCTTCGACGGGAACGATCTGTACGGAAGTTTCAGGTTTCATATCGTCATTGTTTGAAATGCAAAGATAACACTTTTGAAGAGAATTTCCGCTGGGTAGGATATTCCATCGTTTTTGAGGGATTCTGCCATTTACCGGAGCCCCGACATTCTTTATTTTTGGGGATCGCATCCTATGTCGCCGCCGGCATCCAGAATGTCGTGACGGGTCTCCTGCTGGACAATCACATCACAGACCAAGGCGTCCACGATTACACCTACGCGAGCTGGTTCTGGCTGGGCGCGGCTGTCATTTCTTTCCTTTTGCCCATCCTGATTTGGAAAAAAGGGCGACGGAAAGAGACGGAATAATAAAAAAGATTTAAAATACCTTTATTTTATTAGATAAAATTGTATCTTTGCACATTATAATAAGTATTAGACTACAATTACTTAACTAACCAATTAAATCTTTCTATGTCCAAATTCATGAAAGCGATTGCGTCTTTCTGCCTGCTGGTCCTCGTGAGCTTCTCCCTGGCCGCACAGAATAACGTGATCAGCGGTTCAGTCGTTTCAGCGAACGGCGAACCCATCATCGGAGCCGGCGTAGTCGTCAAGGGTGCTCCCACCCGTGGCGTTGTCACTGATGCCGGTGGTCATTATTCCATTCCCGCAGCCAAGGGCGAGACCCTCGTGGTCAGCTGCCTCGGCTACGCGTCCAAAGAGGTTCTTCTGACGGGATCGACCCGTGTCGACGTCGTCCTTGAAGAAGACACCAGCCTCATCGATGAAACCATCGTCGTCGGTTACGCCCCGATGCGTAAGAGCGACTTTACCGGTTCCATCGCTTCCGTCAAGTCCGAGGAACTTCAGAAATCCACGGCTACGCTCGGTTCCGCCCTCGTAGGCCGCGTGGCCGGTGTCGAGGTCCGTCAGGCCAATGGTTCCCCGGGTGCAGGTGTCGATATCCGCGTCCGTGGTGTCAACTCCCTGACCGCCAGCGTCAAGCCTCTCTACGTGGTCGATGGATATCCCGTCGCGGACGATGATTACATCAACCCGAACGATATCGAGAGCGTCGAAATCCTGAAGGATGCCGCTTCGGCCGCCATCTACGGATCCCGCGGTGCCTCCGGCGTCGTCCTCATCACGACCAAACGGGGTGGAAACGATGAAAAGGCCAAGGTCACTTACGATGTCTCCTATGGTATCCAGACCCTCGGTCACAAGATCGACCTCCTCAACGCAAGAGAATTCGCCGAGCTCTATGTCGAGGCAAGAAACAACTCCTACTGGGCCTACTGTATGAAAGCAGGTGTCCCGTACAGCCCGAAAGACGACAACGATACCCGTATCGCCAATCTGAAGGCCGGCGGTGTTTCCACCAACTTCGGTACGGTCGGTCTCCATCCTTTCTTCTGGGACTTCAGCAAGAATGACTATGCCAGCACGGCCTTCATGTATGACACCGACTGGCAGAGCGAGTACTTCAAACCCGCCGGCATGATGCGCCACAACGTGAGCGTCACGGGTGGTTCCAAGAACATCAAGTACATGGCCTCCGTCGGTTATCTCGACCAGGACGGTATCATCCATCCTTCCGGCCACAAGCAGGTCAATGCCCGTATCAACCTCGATGCACAGGTCTCGAAGAAACTCGGTTTCCAGGTCAACTACTCCATGACCGACACCAAAACCCGTGAGGCCAAGACTTACGGCCGTGCCAACGGCGGTGGTGAGAACTCTGAAGGATATGACGGTGCGACTCAAGCTTGCATTCTCTCCATTCCGAACTTCCCGGCATACAATACGGTTACCCCGAGCGGCGCTTGGATTGACGCCAATGTCAACGGGAACAACACCGCCGATCTCTGGCTGTCCTACAACCAGCCCGGCATGATCGCCCGCTCCTGGCAGCAGTTCTTCAGCGGCAACTGGTCCATCAACGGTGCTGAAAACCCGGTCGTCATCGCCCAGGATCTGGCGATCAACAGCACCAAGATCCGCAACAACTTGACTGTCGCCGCGACGTATGAGTTGATCCCCGGACTGAAACTCAAGGCCCAGATCGGCCGTCTCTGGTACAACCAGACCTGAACGAAGTACCGCCCGACCTCCATCGGTGCCGGCAGCACGATCGCCTACAGCCCGAACCTGGAGACGAGCCAGCATTACGCCATCTCCACGGCTACCGGCGAGCAGGACTCCCTCGGTGAGTTCACCGCCAACTACAAGAAGGCCTTCGGAAACCACCACATTGACGCCCTTGCCGGTTTCACGGTCCAGGACCACACCTACAAGAAGATCGGTATCAAGGCCATCTCCTTCACGGATAACCGGATCCAGGACATCGTCGCTACCGTGGACGGCAACCAGGTCCAGGAATACAATGTCGGCCGCTACGAATACAACCTCGTCTCCTATCTCGGCCGTGTCAGCTATGCTTATGCCGACCGCTACACCGTCACCGGAAGCTTCCGTGCAGATGGTTCCTCCCGGTTCGGTAGAGACAGCAAATGGGGTTACTTCCCGTCCGTCTCCGCCGGTTGGACGATCACCAACGAGCCGTTCCTCAAGGAAGCCGTCGACGGAATCGTCTCCGCCCGTCTCCGCGCCAGCTGGGGTATGAGCGGTAACAACAACATCGGTAACTACGCCTCCATCGCGACCATCGCCACCGGGACCGCCGTCATCGGCTCTTCCATCGAAGCCACCGCTTACGAATCTTCCTTCGTGGATGCCGGTCTGAGCTGGGAGACCACCAAGCAGACCAACATCGGTCTCGACCTCGGTTTCTGGAACGGACGCGTCAACCTCATCGCCAACTACTACAATTCCATCTCTACCGATGTCCTCTATGACCTGAATATCCCGTCCATCTCGGGTTCCACGTCTACGAAGACCAACCTCAACGACTCCAAGATCCGGAACCGTGGTTTCGACATCCAGCTCGACGCCCGTATCCTGCAGGGTCCCGTTACCTGGACGGTCGGAACGAACTTCTCGCTCAACCGGAATAAGGTTCTCTTCCTCTCTGAAGGTATGGACGAGATCCTCAATTCGACCATGCGTTCTTCCCAGACCCATATCACCAAGGTCGGCTATCCGATCGGTTCCTTCCTTGCCTACCGGACCCTCGGTATCATGAGCACCGCCGACTACCAGAACGTCCTGAAAGACCGCGAGGTTTACATCGCCAACAACAATTCCTTCCCGGCCGGCTATACCCTCAAGGGACCCGCCGTTCCGGACTACTCGATGGAATACCTCTCGCCGGGTAACGTTATTTATAACGATTTGAACGGGGATAACTTCATCTCCTCCGCCGACCGCGAAATCCTTGGCGATGCTTACCCTGACTTCACGGGCGGTTTCAATACCCGTCTTTCCTGGAAAGGCTTCGACATCGGTCTCGGATTCACCTACTCCATGGGTGCCAAGCTTGTCAACTTCAACGACTACTACGCTTACAACTTCGAGGGTTCCGGCGGCGGATACGGCGTCATGCGCGACCGCTGGAAGAGCGATGCTGAACCGGGAACCGGAACTGTTCCTAGAGCATTCCGCCACGGTAACAAGAATACCGGTCTGAAAGTTTCCGACCGTTATCTCGACACTGCAGACTATCTCCGTCTGTCGACCGCCAACATCGGTTACAACTTCCCGAGGACTGTCTGCGAGAAGATGCGCATCTCCGGTCTCCGCGTTTACGTCAACGGTGACAACCTCTTCACCCTGACCAACTACCGCGGATTCAACCCGGAAGTCGACCAGATCAACAACTCCTTCGGTAAGACCAGTACCGAAACGAAGTCTAATACCAACATGATGCCCGGTTTCGACTGGGGATCCTACCCGATTGCCCGGATCATCACCGTCGGTGCTAAGTTAACATTCTAATATGACGATCATTATGAAACTCAAATATATTATTGCAGCCCTTCTGGTCGCAGCGACCTCCGTCTCCTGCAATAAGTTCCTGGACCTGAGCGATCCCGATGCCGTTACCGTTGGTAATTTCTACCAGACGGAATCCGATATCGAGCAATCGGTCTACGGAGCTTACGCCCAACTCAAGAATGGATACATCTGCGGCACCAGCCAGTGGTATCTTGAAGAGTGCAAGGCTAATATGCTCTTCTATCCTGATACGGGTGTAAATGCCGGCGAAAACGCATCTTTCGACAATGCGTCCGTCGTCTCCACCAATCAGTTCGTCGCTTCCGCCTGGAATGCATACTATGTCTGCATCAAGCGTGCAAACATCGTTCTCAAGCATCTGGATGATGTTACTTACGCCAATGCCAGCACCAAAGCGATTTATGAGGCCGAAATGCGGTTCCTCCGTGCTTTCTGCTACTATCGTCTCGTCTGCCATTTCGGCTCCGTTCCGCTCGTACTCGAGACTCTTGAGAATCTCGATGCCATCAAGGCCGCCAACGTCAGGACTGACAAGGAGAAGGTCTATCAGGCCATCTTCGACGACTGCAAGGCCGCGGCTGAAAGTCCGCTTCCCAACCTCCAGAACAAGGCGAATTGCGGACGTGCCTCCAAGGCTGCTGCCTATACCCTTTGGGGCAAGGCTCTCCTCCAGATGGCCACCGATCCCGATTTCAGCGCACAGAAAGCCAGCCTGGCCGGCAATGCCATTACCCAGTTGCAGGCGGCATGGAACATGAAGCCCTTCTCCGATTTCACGACTCTTCCGGTAGAAGATGCCTTTGATCTGGAGAATCAGGATTCGGCCCCGGAGAATATTTTCCAGATGGTCTACATCTCCGGATCCACCACGGCCAACTCTTCCTTCAACACGCAGTTCCGTCCTACGGATATCGACGATCCGGCCAAGGAAGTGAACCCCAAGAAGAGCGCAGGCAGCTTCTTCATGAGAGAAAACTACTGCGAAGCACTCTATGATGAGCCGGGTGACCTCCGTTTCCAGAAACTGATCGGACACGGTCTGCGGAACAAGATCCCGTTCTATTACACGGTCAAGTACGCGGATATGAACGCAAGTGGATACTATGGTTGCAACTTCATCGTATTCCGCTATGCCGATGTCGCCTTGATGCTCGCCGAAGCGAACTATCATGCCGGCAAGGCTTCTGACGCCCTGACCTGGCTCAATATGGTCCGCAAACGTGCCGGCCTCGCCAACAGCACGGCCAGCGGTACCGCTCTCCGCGACGCCATCTACCATGAGCGCAACCGCGAGTTCGCTTATGAAGGCAAGGCTTGGAGCGACATGAAACGGGGTTACAGCAAGAGCGAGATCAAGGAAATCATGCATGGCCTCAATGTCACCATGTATTCCGACACGCACTATCTGCTCCCGATTCCGCACGCCCAGATCATTCTCGGCCTGGGTCCTCAGAATCCTGGCTATCAGGACTAAGAGACAGTTCGTAAAAAATCAAAAAGAAACCGGCCCGAAAGAGTCGGTTTCCTTTTTTCTGCGGGGAAAGGCCTTTGATTTCCGCTTGGAATAGAGTATCTTCGTAGGACTGCTAACCCAAAGCGTATGGACAAGAAACGATTGCTCTCCATCGACGCCCTGCGGGGCTTCGACATGTTGTTTATCATGGGCTTCGCCGGTCTCCTGGTCGCGATCTGCCAACTCTTCCCCGACGGGAATTCCTGCTGGCTCGCCCGCCAGATGAGCCATGTGGACTGGGACGGCCTCCGGCATCACGACACCATCTTCCCGCTGTTCCTGTTCATTTCCGGAATGACCTTCCCCTTCTCGGCCGAAAAACGGCAGCTGGGCGGGGCAACAAAAGGACAACTCTTCCTGCAGGCCCTCCGCCGCGGACTGGTCCTCGTCGCGCTCGGACTTGTCTACAACAAGTTTTTCGACCTGAAACTCGCCACGCTGCGCTTCCCGAGCGTCCTCGCCCGGATCGGTCTCGCGTGGATGTTCGCGGCCTGGCTTTTCCTCGCTTTCCGCTGGAAGACGCGCGCCGTCATCGCGGCCGTCATCCTCGTCGGCTACCAGCTCCTGCTGCTGATTCCCGCCCCGGACGCCGCCGGAGCCGGCCCCCTTACCTATGAAGGAAACATCGTCGGATACATCGACCGGCTTATCATGCCGGAGCATCTCCTTTCCAAGGGAAAATTCGATCCGGAAGGACTGCTGTCGACCCTGCCGGCGATCGTGACGGCGATGCTCGGCCAGTTCACCGGGGAATTCGTCCGCTCCTCACAGCGGAACAAGACCGGGAAGATGCTGCTCGCCGCAGCCGTCCTCCTAGCCGTCGGCCTCGTCTGGAGCCTCTGGTTCCCTATCAACAAGAAACTCTGGACCAGCACTTTCGTCCTCGTCGTCGGGGCCTACAGCGTTGCGATGTACGCGCTCTTCTACTGGATCATCGACGTGAAGGGCTGGAAGAAATGGACCTTCTTCTTCGAGGTGATCGGTCTCAACTCGATCACGATCTATATGGCGCAGCGGATCATCCCCTTCTCCTCGGTCAACAAGTTCTTCCTCGGCGGACTCGCCGG
>JAEEGL011244604.1_pt1 | contig 14598 bp, 5 predicted proteins | sample 9134231 | NCBI WGS metagenome assembly JAEEGL01 (sample SAMN16246548, study PRJNA631951) | gut metagenome | biome: gut microbiome; feature: rumen; material: fiber-attached | host: Bos | place: Iran: Karaj | collected 2018-10 | reverse complement strand
TCGCTTGGTATCATAAAGTTAGATGTTGCAACTGGTCCGTTGTCATATATCTTTATTTCACCACCAAGGCGAACTTGAATCTTTCTAGCATCTACTTTAGCTCTTTCTTCAACTTTAAGTTCATCATAAGCAATTCTATCTGCTTCTGAGAATGTTGCAAATACTGCTCCGCCTGTTACATTTCTATTTCCTGAGATTGAACCACCATAGAGGTAGATTCTTGTCATATTTTCTAATGTATGGAAGCCAATTACTTGGTTACCAAAGTTATTAGTAAAGTAAATCTCTCCTTCGCTTCTTGAGTCTTTAATATATTGTGTTTCGAATATACCACCGGCAACATGTATAGTATTGTAGTTATTTTCAAATCTTGAGCCCTTTCCTACATATACATGGATAAGCTTATCAACATAGATTGCTCCACCAAGAACTGGGTATTCCACCATCTTAGTTACAGTCTGTCCACTAGCATCTTTGTATGTTGCAGTCATAGTATATGGCTTATCATATGTTTGATTTATGAATGTTGAGCTTGCGATATTTATTCTACCCCAATATCCTATATTAGATACTGTTGCACCTCTTGCATAGATAGCACCACCGTATTGAGCCATGTTGCTGTCAAATGTTGCTTCTACTATCTTTACATTACTTTCTACATTAGCTGAGATTGCACCACCGTAGCTTGTTCCATTACTTGATGTTGCTTTATTAGATGTGAATATTGTCTTAGAAATTGTTGCAATTGAATTATAAACTTCAATTGCACCTGCACTAAATACTGCTGTGTTGCTATCAAATTCACCATCTGCAATATCCATTACAGACTTATCTATATAGATAGCACCACCTGTTACTGATGCCTTACCTAACTTAAATGTTGTCTTCTTAATTGTTAACTTAGAATTCTTCTCAGCATAAATTGCACCACCACCTACGCTAGCGCCTGAATTAATTATAGAAGATGTTCCTATACTGAGAGTTGATTCTGATACATATGCAAATCCACCAAGGGCTGCTTTATTGCTATCTGCATTAATTCCATCTATTGTTACATTAGACTTATTAACTATTGTTACAGCACCGCCCTTATAAGCTGTACTGTTGCCTACAAATCTTGTTCCCTTGATATTTACTTTAGTATTGCTTATATAGAGTGCACCTGCACTGTTAATTGTATGTCCTACTTTATTGTTGTTTCCATCAAATTTTACTTTGTCATCAAGATCAACTGGGTCTACTATGTTCTTAAGTGTTATTGCTGCTGCAGAATTATTTTGACCATTGCTTATATAATCTATAAATCTGCTGCTTGTTACATCTTCTGTTTCAAGAGATTTAATATTATCTACAAAACTCATAGAAGACATCTTTGCACTCTTAACACCATCTATATAGAAGATTCCGTATACTGTTTCGTTACCTTTTGCATAGATGTTAGATATTTCTACATTTGCCTTGCCTTTTGTATCTTGTATATTGAATATTGCACCGTTAGAAACATTGCCTGCGATTGTCATTGTAGAAATCTTAATCTTAGAATTTCCTACGAAACTGAATAAGCCTTCAGTTCCAACAAGTCCTTTATTTCCTTCTATTGCTGAGTCTTCAATTATTGCATTAGAATCTTCAACTTTTACAAGGCTATCCATTCTTTCAAGATTGTTGTTGCTTGCAATGCGTGTATTCCACATCCAGAATGCTTGAGCTGCACCCTTTACGTGAACGAGTGGTGTTGTTTCATAATTTCTATATCCATCAAATACTATTGTTCCGCAAGCTTCTTTTACATCCTTGCTTTCTGAACGACCCTTCTTATAATCGAAGAATCCGCAGTCGCATATTGAAACTGTTCCTTTTATATTTGTAAATAAATTAATATTATCTTTTACTGTAAGTGTGTGACCGTTAAGACAGATTGATACGCTCTTTCCGTCTACAGTAACTGGCCAGTTAATTGCTTTTGTAAGTACTACATCTTTATGTAAGAAGAATGCTGCTGGGTCTTCACCTACTTCATAATCTGAGAAATCTTCCTCGCTCGAAATTTCTTCCCATAATCTTCTCTTGTGCATTACATCATTTACGTAGGCAAATGTTGCTATAGTATCACCTGTGATTACGTGTCTATGCTTGATGCTTAAGTAAACTGTTCCGTTAGATTCTACTGTTTCATATTTTGGATTATCTGAGAAGAATACTGTGTCGTATTCTACATTGTCATATCTTTCTACAACTTCTTTAGTCCAGCTGTTGTGATATACTCTGTACTTGTGCTTAGACCATACATATACTCTTGCATCTTCATTAATCTTATATTCTGGCTTACCTTCTACATGTATCATTAAGTCATCTTGCACTCTAAGGTTATAGTCTTTATTTGGACCATTGTCTTTAATCAGAACAGAACCACCAAGTCTTACTTGAGTTATTTGCTTAAGGTATCTGTCTCTTTCTGCTAAATTCTTTCTATAATATCTCTCAAGAGCCTTGTGTGTGTCGTCATCATATTGGAAGTGAATATTTCCGCCGTAATATGTATCTGGTTCTTTAAGATTTGTATTATTTGTTATCTTTCCACCATATAGGTTAACTACTGAATCTCTTGCTACTGCATGAGAGTGGAAACCTATTACTTGTTGACCATAGTTTTCTGTGATTATCTGAGAATCTGATGCCTTGCCAAGAGGTATAAATTCTGTTTCAAATGTTCCGCTAGATACGTGGATTGCATTGTAGTTATTCTTAACTACTGACTTAGAAGAAAGGATAACTTTAGCTCCTACTCCTGAATAAATTGCACCACCATAAGACTTATATTCTGCTTGTTCTCTTACTGGATATCCTTCTTCAGTTACCCATGATGTCCAGAATCTATAAGTATGTTCTGGAGCATTTTCTATTGTTACTCTATTTAATGTAAGTTTTGTTGTTGTCTTCTTTACTCTTCCTTGTAATGTATATGAACCTGTTGCAGCAATTGCATAAACAGCACCACCGTAGAATGCATCATTAGAATCGAATTTTGCATCATTTACTACAACATCATTTTCTTCACCAACGAATATTGCACCACCAAGATCAAGTGCGACGTTACTTGTCATATCTACTTTATTAATTGTTACTTTATTGTTCTTATTAACATATATAGCTGCTGCAACTGTTGCTGCACCATTCTTAATATAACCAGCTGATATGCTAAGTGTTGCTTTCTTATTTACATATACAGAACCACCAAAGCCTCTTGACTTGTTGCCTGTAAATTCAATGTTGTTAATTTGAGCAAGAGCTCCATCAACATAAACTACACCACCGTTTACGGCTTTGTTATTTTGTGCTTGTACTTTATTAATTGTAAGGTCGCCCTTATCTGCAATATATAATGCACCACCACGTGAAACTGATACGTTATTCTTTAAGATAAGAGATTCTATGTTTCCTTTTACATTTGCAAGATACATTGCACCAGGACCTTGAAGAGATTGTTGCTTGTTTACATTGTTCTCAAATTCAAGTTCCTCGTTCATTTCTAATTTGCCTATATTCTTAAGAGTAAGAACTGCACCAGAATTTAAGTATTCTCTTTCAACACCTGACCATACTCCGTAGTTCTTGCTTCTTGTGTTTATTTCGTAAACTGACTTAACGTTATTCTTGAATGCACTTATGTTGGCAAATGTTGCTATATCTGCACCATCTACATAAATTGCACCAAATGCAGCATCTGTATTTGTTACTTCGATTTCTCTAAATTCTGCCTTTCCGCCGCCTACTGAAGTTTTATTTCTATTATCGTTTTGAACTTTTTGAACATAAGCTGTTCTAATCTTACTGTTGTTAACTGTAAGTCTTGTAACTCTTACATCACCCTTACCTACTTGCTTAAATAATGCATCTCCTGGTGTTAAGTTCTTTTCGTCTACTACTGTTATATCTTCAAGGTCAAGGTAACCATTTTCTACTCTAACAAGACTTCCTACTTTATCTGGAGTTAAGTTAGTTCTATTCTTTCTATTTCCGTCAAATCTTACTTTATAAATTTCTGCACCACCACCATTAAGGTCTATAAATGATTTAATAGTTGGTCTGCTTCCTGTTGCAACTTCAAATGAACCTATAGTATCAGGTGCTGTGCTACCACTCTTACAATCACATATAATTACTCTTCCTGTCTTTCCTTCAAATAAAGATATTCCTCTTGGTGCTATAAACTTATGTCCGTTTAAGCAGAGAGCAACTGCTGCATTTGTTGTTGAGATTGTCCACTTATGTGTTTTTGTAAGAGTAAAGTCTTTAGTTAAGAAGAAACGAACGCTTTCATCATATGGTCCATCTAAGTCTTTTTCATCGAATAGTTCGTGATAATTTTCTCTTGTATGAACAGTTCTGTGAATATAGCAGAATCTATCTGTCATATTGGCACATTCTGTGTGTAAGTGAATTAATCCAAGATAAACTGTTGTTCCTACACGATATGATATAAGTTCTGTAGAATCAGATACAAATACATCTGTAACAAGTCTATTGCTCATATCTTCTATAATAGAGCTCTTCCAACTTGAAACAAATATTTTTGTCTTAGAATATCCTTTAACACCAATCTTGGCATCCTTTGTTAATGGGAAGTTTGGATCACCAGAAATCTTGATACAAGCATCACTTGCTACTGCAAGGTCATGGCTAAGTATCTTTCCTGTTGGTGTTCCGTTATCATAAATGTATAAGCTTCCGCCAAGTTTGATTTCTATATTACTTCCTGGCACTGCATCTAAGACACCTTTTATATCGTTATTTGCAATATAACCACCATAAAGATTTATCTTAGTTGTCTTAGAATAGATATTGTATCCAATTACTTCCTTACCAGAGTTATTTGTAAATACTATATTATCTGCACTTGTTCCTGTTGCTCTATGAGGAGCTTCTGTCTGGAATAATCCTTCATCTACATAAACAACGTTAGTGTTATCTGTGAATTTGCTTCCTTCATATACATAACACTTAGCATTCTTTCCTACGTGAACAGCTCCGCCTTCTGGATCATAATAGAATGATCTTGTTGCTGATTTTACTACATAACCTGTTTGTTTATGATTCTTGAATGTTGTTGTATAAATCTTAGCTTCTGATACTAAATCATCTAATACATTCTTAATTCCTGCAACGAATAATGCGCTTCCGTCAAATGCAGTGTTGCCATCAAATTCACAGCCAGTAAGTTTTACGTTGGCACCTTTGCCTTCATTATAAAGAGCTGCGATAGCACCACCTAAACTTGCTGAGCTTGATAAAGTTGCTATGTTCTTAATGAACTTAGAATTTTGGATATCTGCTGACTTGTTTCCAAGAAGAAGTATAGCACCACCTGCATAAGTTGTTTTGTTAGAATTAAATTCTGTTCCGTCTACTGTTATTTCTGCGTCAGTATTTACTATTATGGCACCACCGCCACCTTTTAAAGATTCGTTCTTAGAAAATTCACCGCCCTCTATTTCTGCCTTACCATTATCACTTACGTAGATTTGGCTTCTGTGCGATTTATTTTCTGTTATCTTAACGTTCTTAGTTTTTATTGTTCCTGTTCCGTTTTGGAATATGAGAGCTGTTTTTGCAAAGTTCTTACTTAATTCTAATTCTGTTATATCATCATTTGCATTGTTAAGAGTAAGATTTGATGTATCTCTTACATCGAAGAGGCAACCTTCTTCAGAGTTGTTGTCCTTTATTATTGTCTTGTTTCTTACTGTAAGGTTTGCTCCATTATTAATATAGAAGATAGAGCCTTTCTTTACTCTGTTATTCAAAATTTCATTGGTATATGTGCTTGCATCATCTGTTGTTATATCAAATGTTCCACCAGATACTTCTATTAATCTGCTATCTACTGTGTTGTCTTCTATTTCAAGATTGTCGCTTAACTTTACTGTTGCACCAACTGTCTTAATAAGACTTGCTGTACTTATGTTATTCTTTATTTCAAGGGCAAATGCATTGAATGCGCCACCATTGATTTCAACCATGGCGTGTGAATCGTTCACAACATTATTGTTCATTGTTACATCTGAAAATTGTGTTGTTCCTGCAGTTTGTGAAATAATAGCTGTTGAAGAATCTTTTCCTACAACTGTTTCATCAAGGCTTACATTCCATAAATTAAGTTTTCCATTTACTACTTCAATTGCTGCATGATTTCTTGACATCTCGCCTTCTGCAAATTGAGTAACAATCTTTCCTGTTCTATTTGTTGAGCAGTCACATATGTTAAATTCATATCCACCACTTAATTCAATGTGTGCAAGATCACCTGCAAATGTTAACTTATGTCCATGTAAGCAAAGTGTTATATTCTTAGTTCTTGCTAAATATTTCTTATCAAGAACATAGTCTGTATCAAGATACATATATTCTGTAGTAAGAAGAACTGTTCCGTATATAGCTTCTGAAAGTGGCTTCCACTCTTGTGTTCCAGAACCAGCATCAGGACCATCGGCGTGGTTTCCTGCTCCTGTTCCTGCATATGCTCCAAGAACTACTCCTGGATAGTGTGCACAAGATACACCATTTGCACATCCACATATCTTATGAGGGAATGTTTCTCCTGCACTATTAGCAAATACACCAAGAACTATTACTGTAGGAATTACTATTGCTATTTCTTCTTCTGCGATTTCTGGTATTTCTTCATCTTCTTCTATTTCTGAAGATGTTGCTCTCTTATATGTAAGTTTTGCTGATAAAACTATTGAATTTGAAGATATATCATTAAGGTAGTTAGCTACTTGTTCCATGAGGTCTTCGCCATCAAGTTCCATATCTGCTACTACATAGTCATATGCATCAACTGCTGACTTCTTGATTTTTTCTGCATCTTCTTTATCTGTTTCTATAGCAGTTTCTTCTGCATCTGCAGGAAGTGGTCCAAAGAACTCACCTTCTACTTTTGTCTCTTCATTGTTTGTTTCGGCATTTTCTTCTTGTGTTTGTGCTTGTGTTTCGGCTTTGCTTGTTTCATTAGTTTCGTTGCTTGTTGTCTCTTCTTCGGTTTCTTCCTGTGTTTCTTCTTGTGTATTGTTTTCTATACTTGTTTCTAAAACTTCACTAGTTTCTTCTTTAATTTCCTCGCTTGTTTCAGCTTGTGTTTCTTCTTGTGTTTCGGCTTCGGTCTGTTCTGCCGTCTTAACACTCTCTTCAGTCTCTGCCTCTGTTTCTACTTCTGTTTCTGTCTCGGTCTCTACGGTTTCGGTCTCAGTCTCGGCTTCAGTCTGTTCTGCCGCACTATGTGCGACATCAGATCCCTCGGCTTCGCCTTCGGTCTCTTCTGTGCTTTCAACGCTCTCCGCTACACTTTCTTCAGGATTTATATCAAATGCAAAAAGTCCTGTTGGAAGAGATAATGATCTAAGAGTATCATAATCTTCCATAGACATTGTTTCATCTACTGCTGTTTCATGTGCAAGAGTTTCATAAGCTGTTGTTTCTTCTATAATAATTGCAGCCTGAGTTTCTGCCTTGGTTTCCTTTTCGGTCTTTTCTGCCGCACTACGTGCGACATCAGATCCCTCGGCTTCGCCTTCGGTCTTTTCTGCCGCACTACGTGCGACATCAGATCCCTCGGCTTCGCCTTCGGTCTCTTCTGCAGGAATCTTGCTTACGATTTCTTTAATTGTTCTTGTGTCGGTTGAGTCTTCATTTGCCTTGTTTTGGAGTTCCTTCTTAATTTGAGAATCTGTTACCTTAATAACGTTGTTGGCCTTCCACTTTACTGGAACTCTTATTGTTCTCTTTTCGCCCCTATCATTAATAAGTAGGACTTTAGCTGATTTTGCTAGCTTATTTTCTATATAATCGGTTTCAGGTACCGACCTGCTTGAGAATACCATTGCCTCAGATTCTGTAGCAAAATAAACCCTAAGTACTCTCCATTTTATCTTTTCTGCAACGGCAGATGTTGCTACTCTTGCACTTGATGCTGTAGCTGTGCTTCCTGTTGCTATAGGTCTTGCATCGCTTGATGTTGCTGTACTTCCTGTTGCTACCTCATGCTTTTCTGCTTCTGACCCTGTAGCTATTTTATCTGCATCTGATGATGTTGCTTTTTCTACATCAGACTTGGTTGCTATATCACTCTTTTCTATTTCAGATGGTGTTGTTATTTCTACTACTTCTATGTCAGACTTTGTTGCTACATTTATTTCTACATCTTCTATTGCATCTGACACAGTTGCTATTATTTCTATATCTGCTTGTGTTTCTTTTGTTGTCTCATCTTCTTCTATATCAGAACTTGTTGCAATATCAATTTCAGCTGCAACAGTTGTTTCTGCTACTGCTGTTGTTTCTTCTGCTGTTGTTGTTTCAGCTGTTGTCTCAGTTGTTGTCTCTAAAGCTGTTTCTGTAGTAGTTTCTGTTTCTTCTATAGCTGTTGTTTCTACTTCTAATGTTTCTGTTTCTGTTGTTGTTTCTTCTACTTGTGTTTCTTCTGCTTGAGTGCTTTCTTCTGTAGTATCTTCTGTTGCTTCGGTTTCTGTTTCCTCAGCTTCTGTTACTTCTTCTTCAGTTTCGTCAGCCGCACTACGTGTGTCGTCAGATCCCTCGCCTTCAGTTTCATCTGCTTCTGTTGCTTCTGTCTCTTCTTCTATTTCTTCTGCTTCTGCCTCTTCTTCTTCGGCCTCTTCTTCCTCATCTTTATAATCATTAGGATCTTCTGGCTCTTCTATTTCTTCTTCTTCGCTTTCTTCTTCATCGTAATATAAATCATCTTGCTCTTCTTGATTGTTTGTATTGTTTGTTATGCTAGATTCATCTTGAACTTCTTCTTGGTTTTCTGAACTTTCTGAGTTTTCTGAATACTTGATTGTCTCTTCGTATTCAATCTCATATGTTTCTTGTAAATATTCTATATAATAATTCTTAGGTTCCTTAGAACCATTTCTTGATTCTTCTGCAACAATTTCTCCAACAGAATTTGCCAATGTAAAGAAGCCGTTGTTAGTTACAACAGTTGTAATAATTAAGATTGTTGCTATTAATTTTTTGTGTTGCTCGAAAAATTTCATTATTTCACAACAAAACAACATAATTTGGGCTGGTCCCCCAAAATATATAGAATTTTAGCATATTCTAGATTTTTAATTCTTAAGAAATTCTTTATATTTTTATACTTTCTTTTAAGGCCTTTGTGAGACTACAAAAATCCTTTTATTTACTAAAGTTTTGCAGAAATTCTTAATTCCTTCATTTTTTCTTCACTTTTACCAAGCAGATTTTGTTGCCCTTTTTAGTGAACTTTTTTTCATATTCTGTCATTAATTTTGTTTCAAAATAATCCTCGTAGGTTTTGTTCTCTCTTGTTAGTTTTTCTTTAAGTTTTTCTATTTCATGAACATCATAATTTACATCTATTACTTCCCAACCATCTATAGTGAAAGACTTTAGAGAGTAATCAAAAAATTCTTTATTGTCTGTTTTAAATTCTATCTCTCCACCTTCTTTTAAAATTTTTCTATATACATCAAGAAAGGTCTTACTTGTAAGTCTTCTCTGTTCATTTTTTCTCTTAGGCCAAGGATCTGAAAAGTTTAATATAATTTTATCTACCTTAACCTCCCTTCCACCTATATTTTTAAAAAAGTCTGGAAGATAAGCTGCATCTATGCACATAAGTCTTAGATTCTTATATTCTTCTTCGTTGATTTTTTTATTGGCTTTGATGATTATTGAGGCAAATTTTTCTATTCCTATAAAATTTATATCAGGAAATTTTTTGGCGGCTGCCTTTATGAAGTCACCTTTGCCCATTCCTATCTCTATATACAGCGGCTTTTCTTCATGTAAAAATTTTATTGACTCTTCATCAACCTGCTTTTCATTAATTAGATATTTTATGTCATACACTAAGCTTTCTGCATTTTTTATATGTCTTAATCTCATAGTACTTTCTATTTTGAAACCTTCTAACTATTAAGTTCTCTTTTTATTCTTCTCCAGTCAGGCATAAATTTTGTCATATATTCCTTAAAACGGCTGCTATGGTTTGCTTCTATAAGGTGTGTTAATTCATGTATAATCACATATCTTAACTGCTCATCGTTTTTTCGTGCAAGCTGAGTGGAAAATACCACATCTCTTTCTTTTATATGGCATAGACCCCAGCTTGTGGTCATTTTTCTTAGGGTATAGAAATTAACCTTCTGGCCAGTTATTTCTTCACATTCTGGTAAGAACTCGTCTATTCTTCTTTTTAACTCTTTTTTAAAACCCTTGTCTATGGCTGTCTTTATTTTTTCTTTATCTTCTACATTAGGAGTTTCTATTTTTATAATAAGACTGCTTCTGTCTACGGCAAATTTATTTATTTTAATTTTATTATTGTAAACAATATATAGTGTATATTCCTTACCCTCAAAGCTTATTTTTTCACCGCTTTCATATCTCAAAAATGCATTTGTATTCTTATTTTTGGCCTTATTTAGGGCTTTTTTTATCCAATCTTGCTGCCCTTCTATAACATTTATTACTTCTGCCTGAGATACATAATATGGTGCCGAAACAACAACCTCGCCATCTTTTATTTTTGTGATTATATTTCTTACTCTCTTTTTAACAAGAATAATTTTGAGACCTTGAACTTCTATTTCTTTTTTATTCATGCTTATATAATTCCATTAAGTCTTTGGTATATACTCCTTCCTTCTCATAAATTATTAAAGGTGCATTTACTTTTATTCCTTCCTTTCCATTCTTGACAGCTTTTATTATAAAATTCTGAGATTCTTTATCCTTGAAAGAATGGATGAAATATATTTCCTTAGGTTCTAATTTATTCTTGCTTAAAACTTTTGTTATCTCTGTAAGCCTTTCTGTTTTATGAATCATATAAAGAGCGCCAGAGTTTTTAAGTAAGAAAGATGATGCCTTTGCTATATCTTCTATAGAGCAATTTTCTTCTGCCCTTGCAGAATGTATCGTATTTACCTTGTTTTTTAGGCCCTTTTTTTGCTTAAAATAAGGTGGATTTGCCATAATTATATCCATTGTTTCTGATAGGTTTGGCTTAGATACTTTTTGGTTAATATGTAGAAAACTTCTTAAGTCTTCACTTGCTTTTAAGCTGATGGATTTTATTTTTTTTATATCTTCGTTTATGACATATAAGTTATTTTCAAATCCATTTATATTTATAGTTTTTTGTGCTGAACTACAAATATTTTTGTTTATTTCTATTAAGATTCCTTTGAGATTTTTTTCTTCTTCCTTTTTTGTATTGAGCAAATGTTTTGCATAAAAAATATTGGCTATAACTCCAGAGCCTGCACACATATCACAAAAATAAAATTTGCTTTTTTCTTTATATGTTTTTTCAAATTGCCTGTGTGCAATATTTGCTAAGATAACAGAATCTATTCCGAATTTAAATTCTGAATTTTTTTGAATTATTTTATAATCTCTTATTTCTAAAGAATCTATATTCTCGTCTTTTTCTATATTTACTGAATTTATTGCCATATTATTATTTTAAAAAAGGAGTTTTTAAAACTCCTTTTAATATTAATCTTCTTTTCTTGTTATGTAACTTCTCGATATAAACAGGTCCTTACCATCGAACTTTATTAACGCCCATTCATCATTATAAAACCTATCTACTTGTATTTCTGTTCCTTTATTTACATAAGCATAAACCTTCGTAGTTGCGTTAGTATTTGGCTCTTCTCTGACACGAACTTCGTCTTTTGTAACAAGATAAATTCCTGCTTCTGTTGTTGTTTCTATAATTGGCTCTGTTGTCTCTTCTGTTTCTGGCTCTGTTGGAACTACAACTTCTGTTGTCTGCCTTGTCTGTCTTTGGCTTCTTGATGGAGATCCACTAAAGAACACAGCTCTTACAACAGATACAAAAAGGAATACACATACTATTGGAACTAATATTCTAACAAATGGTGGAATAGAATTTCTCTTTCCCCTTTTTATGTCAAATATTTTAGAAACAATATCTCCTATATTAAAACCTTTGCTTCCTTGCTGCTGACCTTGGAACATATCGTTTTGATTATATCCTTGCTGATTATACATATTCTGATATCCACCAGGAATATTAATTTGAGTTGCTCCATTAGGATAGAAAGTATTGTTACCATTAATTTGTTGTCCTGCATACATATTTTGTTCATATGGCATATTAGGATTATATTGGCCGTTCATATTATATCCGTTTTGTGGATTGTATACTGAACCATCATTTAATATAGGATTTCCGTCTTCGTCATATGATATAGGAGCATTTTGCATATCTCCTATGTTGTTTATTTCTTGTTCTGCATTTACTTTCTTATCTAATTCATCATCAACATTAATTGGTTTTGCTTCGTTGTTTTCGCAAATTTCTATTTCTTCATTTAAAATTTCTGCTGCTTCTTTAACATATTCTATAGGAATTGTTTTACCAAGATTAACTTGTCCTGCAAGATCTATAATTGCACTATAGTTTTGTCTTGTCTCTCCAGATATTACTCCTGCTTCATAAAGTTTTTGTAAATCTTCTGCGAAACCAACTGAAACGATGCATGCATCATCTGTCTGCATTGCAATCATATCCATTACTGTTTCACACATCTTAATTATAGACTCGTTGGTTTTTCCCTCTTTCGCAAGATCTATTGATTTTTCAAATTTTTCTCTAATTTTCTCTTTATAAGCCATCTTTCATACCTTGAAATTTATTGTTATTACTTTATCAAATTTATTTTAAAATATCAACAAATATAAAAAATATTTACATATTTTTTTACTTTGTTGACTTTTTTCTCTAATTTTAATATACTTTTTTTTCACTGGCCTATTGGTCAAGAGGTTAAGACGCAGCCCTCTCAAGGCTGAATCCCGGGTTCGATTCCCGGATAGGTCATAAAAAGCACACATTTACTGTGTGCTTTATATTTTGCTTCTGTAGCTCAGCTGGTAGAGCAACGCATTCGTAATGCGTAGGTCGCCGGTTCAAACCCGGCCAGGAGCTCTTAATTCTTACTTGAAATTTCTCTTAAAATTATCTTCAAATATTCTTCATCAGATAAGTCTTCTTTTATCTCTATTTTTTCTATTATTTCCCTAGCTTCTCCTTTTTTATATCCTAGAGAGAAAAGCGCCTCTATAAGTCTTTTTTCTTGTTTTGAGTCCTTCTTTTTTATATCCCCAATGTTTTTTTCTGCCGCAATATTTTTAAATTTGTCTTTTAGTTCTATTATTATTTTCTTAGCCGTCTTAGTTCCTATTCCAGGAACAGAAGATAAAACCTTTTCATCTCCTCCTGCAATTAGAGAAATTATTGTTTCTATATTTTCTTTAGATAAAATAGATATTGCTGACTTTGGACCAACGCCTCCAACACTTATTAAATTTATAAAAACTTCCTTTTCTAGTTCACTTCCAAATCCATAAAGAGACATAGAATCTTCTTTGTGAACAAGATATGTGTAAACTTTAATTTCCTCATTTTCTCTGCTTGCAATGCTTCCCTGGGGAATTAAAATATTATAGCCAATATTATTTGCCTCTAGTGTTAAACTCCCGGTTTTTATATTTTTTACTTTTCCTATTATGTAATCTATCATACTGATTTATTTATAACACATCCCTTTTCTATTTTGTATACCTGGTCTACTTTTATATTTTTAAATATATTTTTTTCTATTCCTGTTGCAGTAATTATTGTCTGCATATCTTTTATTATATATGTTAGTTTTTCTTGCTTTTCTTCATCAAGCTCAGAAAAAACATCGTCTAGAAGAAGTATTGGTTTTTCTCCTGAAATATTTCTTACATTTTGAATTTGGGACAACTTGCAGGCAAATGATGCTATTTTTGTTTGTCCTTGGGAGCCAAATTTTCTTAAATCTTTTCCATTAAGTAAAAATGCTATATCATCTCTATGTGGTCCTACTCCAGTTGAATTAAATCTAATATCCTTTTCTAAATTTTTTTTAAGTTTTTGGTCAAATCTGTCTTCTTCTACGTTTTTTTCGTATATTGATTCTAATTCTTCTGTACCTTCTGTTATATACTTATAAACATTTTTTATATTTTCTTTTATGCTGTTTAGAAAGTCATTTCTTTTTTTTATAATTATTTTTCCTGATTCAACAAAATTTTCATCAATTGCATCAAGAAAGTCTATATTTTCTTGCTCATTTATTTTTTGGGAAATATTTTTTAATAATATATTTCTTTTTTCAAGAAGCTTATTATATCTTACCAAATTATATAAATAAACTTTATCTATTTCGCACAAGCTCTTATCTAAAAACTCTCTTCTCTTTTGTGGTCCTTCTTTTATTATTTTTAGATCTTCTGGAGAAAAAAATATTAAATTTATTTTTCCAAGAAAGTCTGATACCTTTTTAACTTTGATCCCATTTAGTGCAATTCCCTTCTTTTTATCCCTTTTTATGTGTATTTCTATGGTGTTTTCTATGTCATTTTTCACGAAATCCATCTTAATATGGGCTTCTTTTTCGTTAAAATTTATTATTTCGTTGTCTTTTGCAGATTTATTAGAATGTCCATAAGATGCTAAATAAATAGCTTCTAGTATATTTGTTTTTCCTT
>JAEEGL011025136.1_pt1 | contig 14598 bp, 15 predicted proteins | sample 9134231 | NCBI WGS metagenome assembly JAEEGL01 (sample SAMN16246548, study PRJNA631951) | gut metagenome | biome: gut microbiome; feature: rumen; material: fiber-attached | host: Bos | place: Iran: Karaj | collected 2018-10 | reverse complement strand
GTATGTAGGGACACACCGCGTGTGTCCACAATAACACCCCTTGTTGCATGAAAGCACAGCACCGGCTTTTTCTGTATCTTCTATGATTTCCGAGGTTTATGAATTATGCATTTTGAATTCTCAATTCTCAAAGTAGCAATCACTAATTGGCACAAATTGTATCCACTAATTGAGATAAATATTTGTTCATATTTGAGGTGTAATTAACCTCAATTTGTGGAACGTGTTCTAAATCCTGGTGTAAAACTCTGCCATTATAGCAGTATTATCCATTATGCATTGCCCATTATGAATTGTGAATTCATGAATTATCCATTGTCAATTATCAATAATATTGACACAATTTGTATCCACTAATTGAGATAAATATTTGTTCATATTTGAGGTGTAATTAACCTCAATTTGTGGATCGTGTTCTAATTCCGGTGTAAAAAACCTGCCATTATAGCAGTAAGCACATCGTAAGCCTCGCGTAAGCCCCTCGCCGTCATTTCGCCGCATAAACGCCATATTGTGCACTTTATCGCGTTTTATTGCAACGTAAAGCGTGCAAAAGCATTTTTATCGCGTCTTTTAGCGTTTTTTTGCGTGCAAACGCGTTTTTTTGCACACCCCTTGTTGCATAAAAGCTCAGAACTTGCTTCCCTGTGTCTTCTATGTTTTTCGTGGTTAACTTTTCAAATATATAACTACAAAACACACGAATTATGCATTATGTGTAGTGAATTATGAATTCCCTTCTAAACCAGCGTCATCTCGCGTTATCTGCGCGAATTAATATGTCTACTAAAGACGAGTCGAATTTATTTTTATGCGAATAGCACTATGGAGAAATAAAACTTTTCTAACTTTGGTCGAAATAGACAATTGTATATATGTTGAACGCAGAGAATTTGAAAAAAGACGTAGAGCAGTGGTTGCAAGAACTTAACTACAAACGCCAGCCACAAGAGCTCTACACTCCTATCGAATACTCACTATCGTTGGGCGGAAAGAGAATCCGTCCAGTTTTATGTTTAGCAGCTTGCACTCTCTTTTCCGACGACTACGAGAGAGCCAAGCCTGCTGCTTTGGCATTGGAAATATTCCACAACTTCACCCTTTTGCACGACGACGTGATGGACCACGCCGACATCCGACGTAACAAGCCTACTGTGTGTGCAAAATGGAACAGCAACGTTGCAATACTCTCGGGCGACGCTATGCTCATTGATGCATATCAGACCATTTCGCAAGTAGACTCACCAGCCTTCTCGCTCATTCTCAACACCTTTACGCAGACTGCCAAAGAGGTATGCGAAGGTCAGCAATACGATATGGACTTCGAGAATACGAACGATGTCACCGTGGAGCAATACATGGAGATGATTCGCCTGAAAACTGCCGTACTTATTGCTGCAAGCATAAAAATAGGTGCACTCATTGGTGGCGCTACCGATGCCGAAACAGAGATCCTCTATAACTTCGGCATAAATATGGGCCTCGCATTCCAGCTGCAAGACGACTTGCTCGACACCTACGGCAACGAAGCTACATTCGGCAAAGCAATTGGTGGTGATATTGTTGAAAATAAGAAAACTTTCTTGCTAATTTCGGCTTTGGAAAACGCTTCGGCACCACAGAAACGCGAATTGCTCAAATGGCTCGACGCTGTTAGCCCGAACCGCGAGCAAAAAATAGCTGCCGTACGTAGTATATACGACCAAATAGGAGTGAAAGGTTTGACAGAGAAGAAGATTGCAGAACTTCAAAAAGAGGCCATGGATAGCTTACGCGAGATGGATATATCTGTAGAAGGGAAACGCTTCTTGGCCGATTTCGCAAATTCGATATTCAAACGTACACGATAGAGAAATTAGAAACACAAAGAGATAATAATATGGCTCAAAAAGGAAACATTATCCAGATCGTAGGGCCTGTTGTCGATGTAGAGTTCGACATCACACAAGGCGAATTGCCACAAATCTACGACGCATTGGAAATCACACGCCCAAATGGCAACGTGGTGGTAATAGAATGTCAGCAGCATATTGGCGAGAACTCTATTCGCTGCATTGCTATGGATTCAACTGATGGCTTGACCCGCGGAATGGAGGTGGTGAACACAGGTTCGCCTATCACCATGCCAAAAGGCGACCTCGTAAAAGGTCGTTTGCTGAACGTCATAGGTAAGTCTATTGATGGTATGCCCGACCCTTCGAAAGAGGGCGCTAATCCTATACACAAAGAGGCTCCAAAATTCGAGGAACTCTCTACCGAAACTGAAGTCCTCTTCACTGGTATCAAAGTCATCGACCTTATTGAGCCATACGCCAAAGGTGGTAAAATTGGCTTGTTCGGTGGTGCCGGCGTAGGTAAAACGGTGCTTATTCAGGAGCTTATAAACAACATCGCCAAAGGCCACAATGGTCTTTCGGTGTTCGCTGGCGTAGGCGAGCGTACCCGCGAGGGCAACGACCTCTTGCGCGAAATGATCGAAGCCGGCATCGTAAATTATGGCTCCGAGTTCAAGAAGAGTATGGAAGAGGGCCGCTGGGACCTCGAAAAGGTAGACCAAGAGGCTCTCAAGACCTCGCAAGTAACCATGGTGTTCGGTCAGATGAACGAACCACCCGGAGCACGTGCACGCGTTGCCCTTTCAGGTCTTACCATTGCAGAGAGTTTCCGCGATGGCGACGGCAAAGGTCCAGGTCGCGATATTCTGTTGTTCATCGACAACATTTTCCGTTTCACGCAGGCAGGTTCGGAAGTTTCGGCTTTGCTCGGTCGTATGCCATCGGCCGTAGGTTATCAGCCTACCCTATCGTCAGAAATGGGTGCATTGCAAGAGCGAATCACCTCAACGAAACACGGATCCATCACCTCAGTTCAGGCCGTATACGTACCAGCCGACGACCTTACCGACCCAGCACCAGCAACTACGTTTGCTCACCTCGATGCTACTACGGTGCTCTCACGTAAGATTTCCGAGCTTGGTATCTATCCAGCAGTAGACCCACTCGACTCTACCTCGCGCATCTTAGCACCCGACGTTGTAGGCAAAGCCCACTACGAATGTGCTCAGCGTGTGAAGGAGATTCTGCAACGCTACAACGAGCTTCAGGATATTATATCTATTCTTGGTATGGAGGAACTCTCCGACGCCGACCGCTTGGTAGTTCACCGTGCACGCCGCGTACAACGTTTCTTGTCGCAGCCATTCTTCGTTGCAGAGCAGTTCACCGGTTTGAAGGGTGCATACGTCAAGATAGAAGACACCATCAAGGGCTTCAACATGATTCTCGACGGCGAACTCGACAAGTATCCAGAGGCTGCATTCCACATGGTAGGCACCATAGAAGAGGCTATCGAGAAAGGCGAACGCCTGCTCAAGGAGGCTCAAGAATAATTACGTTGAATTAGTAAATCGCCCGAAGATATGGCTCAAGAAGATTTGCAATTGGAGATAATATCACCGGACAAAGTGCTGTTCAACGATGTTATCACGTTAGTGGAAGTGCCCGGCAAACAAGGTCGGTTCGCGCTGCTTCGCGACCATGCTCCCATAATTTCTGTATTGCAGGAAGGTAGCATTCGCGTGCAAAAAAAATCAGGCGAAGAACTCAACTTTGAATGCAAAGCCGGTTACATAGAATGCGCCGATAACCACATATCTATATTGCTCAACAATTAGCCTATGAGGAGCGCATCTTGCGGCTTACTTTAGTATAGAATTTGTCCATGCAGTGCACACAAAAAGCGCTGCATGGATTTATAATATTATTATAACCCTACAAAAAACCTAAAAGACTATTATGCTTACCGAACTCGCTTGGAAAGTTTTCAATCAGGCAATCAACGATTACCATAAGTACGATGATGTAAATCACGAGATAGAGAATCCTTACAAAAAGGAGCAATTCGAGCATCTGCTCTATCATAAAAACTGGGTCGACACCGTGCAATGGCACTACGAAGACATTATCCGCGATCCACAGATCGACCCGAAAGAGGCACTCACGCTCAAACGCAAGATTGACGCGTCGAACCAACTTCGCACCGATATGGTGGAATACATCGACTCATATTTCCTCGATAAGTATAAAGACGTGAAGATTTTGCCCAACGCCAAAATCAACACCGAATCGCCAGCATGGGCAATAGACCGCTTCTCTATTCTCGCGCTCAAGATCTACCACATGGAGCAAGAGACCAAGCGCACCGACGTCGACGATGCTCACCGCGCTGCTTGCCAGAAGAAACTCGACGTACTGAAAGAGCAACACAAAGACCTCGCTACGGCCATTGAGGAACTTATTGAGGATATTGAGGCCGGTCGTAAGTATATGAAAGTGTACAAACAGATGAAGATGTACAACGACCCGAACCTCAACCCAGTGCTCTACGGCGTAAAGAAATAAAAAGTGTCGAAAGTTCTTATTATCAGACTCTCAGCCATGGGCGATGTCGCTATGACGTCGCCCGTAATTAGTGCTGTGGCTCGTGCCTACCCCGACGACGACTTTTCGGTATTGTCGACCTCGTTCTTTGAACCATTCATAGACAAAACCGACAATCTGCACTTCATTGGCACTAACATACGTAAGGAGAAACACGGCGCACAAGCCCTGTGGCATCTCTATCGCGAACTTGCTGCCCAGAAGTTCGACATTGTGGTCGACTTGCACGATGTGCTACGCACCAAAATCTTGCGCTTTTTGCTACGTATGAGCGGTTGCCGCGTTTATAAAATCGACAAAGGACGTAGCGAAAAACGCGAACTGACATCGCATAATAGCACTAAACGCCGACAGTTGAAAAGCACCATAGAGCGCTACACCGACACGTTTGCTATGGCAGGCTTCGACGTGGAGTTGCAAAGGCGATTTAGCCCTCGCTGCCCTATTCCAGAAATAGATGGCATTGCGCAGAAAGGCGACGAACAGTGGATTGGCATAGCACCATTTGCACAACATCGCGGTAAGATTTATCCTATAGAGAAGATGGAGAGCGTAGTAGCCGATTTGGCTCAGCGCGGCATACGTACGTTCATCTTTGGTGGCGGTCCTGAAGAGAAACGCATTGCCGAAGAGTGGGCTGCTAAATATGCCAAATGCCACTCTGCTATTGGCAAACTGAAGCTCGAGGGCGAGATGGCACTCATGTCGAATATGGATTGTATGGTGACGATGGACTCTTCGTCTATGCACATGGCTTCGCTCTATGGTGTGCGTGTAGTTTCCGTCTGGGGAGCAACGCATCCAATGGCAGGATTCCTCGGTTTTCAACAAAGTACCGACGACGCCGTACAACTAAATTTACCATGTCGACCTTGCTCTATTTACGGCAACAAACCTTGCCATTTCGGCGACTACCGCTGCCTAAATATTGCGCCCGAATCGATAATAGAACGCATTTTCAATACATCTGAACACGAGCGTTCATACTAAAACAGCATTTGCATATTGCAGCATACAGAAAACGCTGGTTTCCAACAGAATGGAGACCAGCGTTATTTTTCTATATGCATATAAATATATCTACTATTTTGCCGTGCATACTGGGCGAATAGAGTGTCCATAGATACGGAGGTCGGAACTGGTAGCAAAGCAGCTCATCTCCAAGAAATCCACACGCCATGCAAAATTGGGATTGGTCTCTTTGAGCGACGACGACCAATAGTATCCGTTCGAGCCAACTGCTTGGAGCTCGTTCTTGTAACTTATACCCGCAGCTGGGAAAAAGATTGAATTACCAGTGATGTTGCTCGTAACTATGTAGCCTTTTACGCCAGAACCGTTGTAGTTCTTTGTCCACGCCTTTTTGCTATTTTCCAGCAACTCTTCCCACTCGGCATTCGTGGGCGTGCGCCAATCTTCTCCCCAATTCGCCGTTGCGGCATCGTCGGAGGCATCAAGAACGGTCTTTTTGTCGGTTCCGGCGTCGTCTAATCGTGTATTGTATTTTGTTAGCGAACGTTCGTCGGCTGCCCACTTATATGAATCCCAATTGTAATCACTCTTAGCAGCCACCTCGCCCCAAGCGTAACTATTTCCACACTGTGCCGGAGCAGACGCACCAACATTCCAAGAAGCCCATTTCACCGACAAACCCATATCAACAGCATCGGCAATAGTTCCGCCACAATCGTCTCTCAGCGGCGACCTTTTGTTGCATGATGAAAATATCATCACGGTAGCCAATACGGACACTCCCCAAAGAATAGATTTAGTTTTCATTGTGCATTTCTTTTTTATTACGACTGCGACGCCTAACAGTGTGCAAAATAGTGAATTAATATAGAAAAGCAGCGACAAAGCGATAGCAATATTTACATCAGTGCTGAGGATTTGCAACCCGTTTGAACAAAATTGTATTGTAGAGACGTTGCGCGCAACGTCTCTACATGGAAAACATTGATTTATTGAACATTGTAGAGACGCCACACTGTGACGTTTCTACTGTCCCCACCGTTTGCTACGTCCTGTCTAAAAGCAAGGCTCCTGCCTTGCACATTCGCTATATCGTTGGGCTGAACTTTCATTTTTGCGCTTTTGTTTCTGCAAGGCTGGAGCCTTGCTATTATATCCGACGTAGGCAGAGACAACGCCGAACAAGATGAGGTTATTCATTTCGACGTAACGTGGCGCCAAATGGGGATTCATTACAAACGTATAGATATGTACACGCAAAAGCAAACAAATGTTAATATTTACGCATGCATTATTGATTTCGCATAAACTCATCGTAAGCCCCGAGTAAGCCCCTCGCAAGGATTTTCAAAGGATTTTGCCGAATTAAGTGCATAATAGTTTCTAAACGCGTCTAAAAGCAATAAATACCTGCGCAAACGCGCCCAAAACTATTTTTTCGCGTGCAAAAGTGTTTTTACGCAAACGCTCTGCTTTCACGTCTATATGCACCCAATCTGTGCTGAAGGTGTGAAACGCAATTCTATATAGAAGTTATTCTTCTTTGCGGATTCCGTTCTCTATCATTTTGGGTCTAATGGCATAGACGATGCCTGGCAGTGCGCAAAGTAGCGAGTTGATGTAGAAAAGCAGCGATAGTGCGATGGCGATGTCGTTGTTGGTGCTGAGGTATTGCGAACCAATAAGAAACGTCATCTCGCGTGCACCGATGCCGCCTATCGTTATAGGTATGGCGGACGCTATGCTGCTGACGAAGAATAGGAATAGATAGCTCTCGAACGAGCAGTCGGTGCCAGTGAGCGAAATAAGTATGAGCGTGGCAGAGCACATCTGCAAGCCTTGCGAGATGGCCGATGTGAGCGTCACACGCCAGAAGGCTTGTATGGCGCAATGCTTGAAAATCTTTAGGAATATCCAGTAGCCAATCAGTACCAAAGGAATGGCAAGAAAATAGAACTCGTGATACGGAAATGGTAGCGTCTCCAAAAAGAAACTCGAAAAGATAAGCAGGAAAATAATTATGACGCACATGCCGTTCAGACGGTCGGCCAGCACAAGAGCAGTGAGCGCCTTCACGGGCTGATTATGATGGCGGTGCAGATAGTAAACCTTGTAGCCATCGCCGCCAACGCCGCCTGGGAGGAAGAAGTTGTAGAACAAACCAAGCCAGTAGAGCTTGATGTTGGCTACGCTCGAAATGCGGAATGGTATGGTACGAAAAAGCATATTAAGCCTCTGTGCTGCTGCTATTTGCGAAAGCGCATACACAAAGATGGCTGCCACAATCAAGATGTTGTTGGCGCCACGAATGGTAGCCCACGTACTCTTTATGTCGATATGGGAGATTACCCACCACAAAGCGAGTGCCGACACACAGACCTTAACTGTCTGTTTTATAATATTTACGAGCTTCTTTTTGCGTTCTTCCATCATGCGCTTGCGTACTTTTCAATGAGTTCATCGGCAACATCGACGCATGTGGGGCAAGGCACGCCGCTCTCTTTCAATTCTCTACAAGTAAGTGCACCATTCTTAGCCTCAAACTCACTGATAATCTCATCTTTATGGTTTGGCAATGCGTTGATGGCAGCGAAGAGCGCGCCACACAAGCCTTCGGGAGCTCGCCCAGCGCTGTAGCCTTTCGACGCTTCTACAAATTCTGGATTATTCGCGAACAACTTATTCCATTTATACACAATGCATTGCGCACAGTTGTGGCGATATTCTGGGTGACGAAATGTTTCAGATGCTTTCATTCCTATACGTATATATGATTATGCTCCGAAGTCCTAAATCTGGTGGCTGATATTCTTCTTGAAGAAGTGCGATATAACATTGATAGCCTTCTGATTATGACCACCTTGCGGCACAATGATGTCGGCATAACGCTTGGTAGGTTCGATGAACTGTTCGTGCATAGGCTTGAGAGTCTCGGCGTAGCGTTTCAAAACAGCTTCAGCAGTGCGTCCGCGTTCGGCCATATCGCGAATAATTACGCGAGCGAGGCGGTCGTCAGAATCGGCATCGACGAAGATTTTGAGATCCATCATATTGCGGAGCTTCTCATCGGTGAGGATAAGTATGCCCTCGATAATAATAACATCGGCGGGTTCTACGTGTATAGTCTCAGGTAGACGCGAGCATGTTAGGTATGAATAAGTAGGCTGCTCAATGCATTGCCCGTTGCGAAGCATTTCTACATGTTTTGTAAGCAGCGAAAATTCAATAGACGATGGATGGTCGAAGTTTATCTTCTGACGTTCTTCCATTGGAATGTGGCTGCTATCATAGTAGTAAGAATCTTGTGGAATGACGGCCACACGCTCGCGGGGGAGCATCTTTACTATTTCCTTCACTACGGTGGTTTTGCCTGAACCTGTGCCACCTGCTATACCTACTATAAGCATATCTATATTGATGATGAATTATTACTTTTGCGAGTCCTTCAACGGCTTTTCGAAAGCCATTCAAAAGGAGATGCAAAGTAACTCAAAACTCAACTAAAAATGGTAAAGCATATAGTTCTTTTCAAATTGCGCGACGATGTTGATGCCGCAACCAAGGAATCGGAATTGAAAGCCATCAAGGCTGGACTCGAAGCACTCAAAGGCGTTGCACCCACTTTGCGCACCATTGAGGTAGGTATAAATATCAACCCGAACGAGAAATATCACCTTGCACTCACTTGCACGTTCGACGACATGGAAGGCTTGCAGGCATACGCTGTTCATCCTGAGCATGTTAAGGTTAGCCAACGCATACGTGCTTTGCTCGACCAACGTGCTTGCGTAGATTACTTGTTATAATTACGAATTATAAATTACGAATTACGAGTTGTAAACTCTTCCTTATTCATTATGAATTAGGAACTATGCATTTGTAATTCGGAATTAAATATTGACTATGGGACTATCGTTTTTCAAGGTGCCTAAGCCGCATCAGTTTACATACGTACCACGCTACTACGACCCTGAAAAAGAGCGCCGTGACGAGATTCGCCGCGAACTCGAGAAGGAATCGCCCGAAGCAGGCAAGGATACTTATGTACCCGGCGACCTCATTCGCAACGTGGGTTTCAAGGCACGCCACGACCATTTCGATGCCGACTCGCATCACAAGACGCTGCGCCGCCGTTCGCAATTGCTGACGATGGCTATCCTCGTCACGCTGATGGTGCTCGGCTATTACATGTTCCGCGACTTTTTGCCTGAGTTCAAAACCGCTTTGTTCGGAAAGTAAGGTAGCATGGCTAACGTCATACATCTTTTGCCCGATGCTGTGGCCAATCAGATAGCCGCTGGTGAGGTGGTACAGCGCCCCGCGTCGGTAATAAAAGAGCTCACCGAGAACTCTATCGATGCTGGTGCTACCAACATAAAGGTGGTGGTGCGCGATGCTGGTCGTTCGCTCATTCAGGTCACCGACAATGGCTGCGGTATGAGTGAATACGATGCGCGGCTCGCGTTCGAGCGTCATGCTACGTCTAAAATTAGCCAAGCCATCGACCTCTACTCGCTGCAAACCATGGGCTTCCGCGGCGAGGCGCTTGCGGCTATTGCTGCTGCGGCTCAGGTGGAGCTCTTCACTCGCAAAGCCGACAGCGAACTTGGCGTACATATAGAGATTGCCGGCTCTAAAGTGACGAAGCAAGAGCCCATTGCCACCAACGTAGGCAGCCAATTTTGCGTGAAGAATCTCTTCTACAATCTGCCCGTTCGTCGCCGCTTCATGAAGTCCGACACGGTGGAGATGCGCTACATAAATACCGAATTTCTGCGCGTGGCGTTGGCGCACCCCGACATAAGTATCTCGCTAACAAGCAATAGCGCTCCAGTTTACAATTTCATTGGTGGCAACATCAAGCAACGCGTGGCGGCGGTGGCTGGCAAAGCATTGTCGGACAAACTATTACCCGTCGAGGCGGAGACTTCGCTTGTGAAGATTAGCGGCTTCGTAGGTATGCCCGAGACGGCTCGCAAAGGTTCTGCCGACCAATATTTTTTCATAAACAATCGCTTCATGAAGCATCCTTATCTGCAAAAGGCGATTGTGGATGCTTATAAAAATCTTATCCCCGAGAATCTCACTCCGGCGTTCTATATATATTTCACCATTGATCCTCAGCAAGTTGACGTCAATAACGATCCACAGAAGATTGACGTGAAACTCGAAAATGAAGCTGCCATTTGGCCCATCCTTAACGCTGCCGTACGCGAGTGCTTAGGTAAGTATAACGTCATGCCATCGTTCGACTTCGACACCGATAGCAGCATAGTTATACCTACGTATACCGAGCATAAAAATCCCGCCGATGCAATGAGCTACAACCCATTCGAGCGCGAGAAAGAGGAGCAGTGGATTCCCGAAGACGACGACGAAGTCAAACCAACGCGCACATCGTTTGGCGGCAGTGGTTTTTCGGGTGGTGGAAGCAGTTTCTCTGGCGGCGGACTGCTGAAGTCGAAAATTGGCGGCTGGGAGCAGCTATATCCGTCGCGAATGAATACGCCAGCAGAGCAACCACAAACCATTCAAAGCGAGCACAATAGCAATGATGTGCAACTCTTCTCTGCCGAAGATCTTGCCAACCTCGCCGAAGATGCCGTTTTCATTCAGTTCAAGGGCCGTTACATAGTTACGAATACGCCAGTTGGCCTCATATTTATTGACCAACATCGAGCACACGAGCGTGTCTTGTTCAATACACTCGAAAACGGATTGAAGGTCAGCACATTCCCATCGCAGCGACTGATGTTCCCGGAAAAGGTTACCATTGGTGCCGAAGATGCGTGCGTCATCGAGGAGATGTCGGCCGAACTTGCGCGTGTAGGTCTTGAAGTGCAGTACGAGGCTGAAGCCGGTTTACTGAGCGTGTCGAGCATCCCTGCCATTATGCAACACTCTGATGTTCACATAATTATACGTACATTCCTATACGACTATAAAAATGGTGAACTCGATGTGCAAAAAGACCTGATGAACTACGTCATGCGCACCATGGCGGCTCAGAGCGCCTTGCCATACGGTAGACAGATGTCGCAAGCCGAGATGAAGTCGCTCTACACTAAGCTCTTCGAAGGCGATTCGCCACAACTTACGCCCAACGGCAAACGCGTGTATAACATCTTGAATGTGAATGATATAAACGCAATGTTCTAATTTGCCATTTTGAAACGTATTTTTGTATATACATAACAACAAAAAATCAATGAGTTTTTCGTCTCCATATCAACTGACGCCTGCCGTTAAGAATCTGATAATCATAAATTTATTAGTCTACACAGCCGACTATGTGCTTGGCAACAACTTGCACATCGACATCGACCGATATTTCGGCTTACACTATTTCCTATCGGAGCAGTTCGGCTTTTGGCAGTTTGTGACGTTTGCCTTCCTCCACGGCAGTTTTAGTCACCTGTTTTTCAATATGTTTGCCGTGTTTATGTTCGGCAGAATAGTAGAGCAGACGTGGGGCGCGAAGAAATTCCTTGTCTACTATTTCGTCACCGCCATTGGCTCGGGTCTTATTCAGCAGATAGCGTTCTACTTCGATACCAACGCCATGGTCGACGCCATTGATGCATACTTATCCGACCCGACTTCGCAATCGCTTCAAGCTCTCATAAGTAGCTACGGGCCGTTCTCCAACGAGAGCAACCAGCTGCTGCACGAGTTTATAAATACGTATAACAACCTTGTAAACACCGACATGAACGCCGCTGTGGCAGCCTCGCGCAAGTTCGTTGTAGAGTATCAACAACTCTACTTCAACGCCCACACGGTGATTGGTGCGTCGGGGGCAGTGTTTGGTATCTTGCTCGCCTTCGGCATGTTGTTTCCCAATATGCGCGTGATGTTGCTCATTCCGCCAATTCCGCTGAAAGCTAAATATTTAGTAATTGGTTATGGCGTGCTCGAACTCTTCGGCGGCATTGCCAATTCGTCTACCGACAATGTGGCACACTGGGCGCACTTAGGCGGCATGTTGTTTGGCTTCTTGCTCATAAAACATTGGAATGAACGTAGTATTTACTAACCGCTAAGAGAAATGTCGATAGTTTCCGAAATAAAAGAGTCGTTTAGAGAAAACGGCACAGTAATTCGCCTGATTTACATCAACGTAGCGGTGTTTCTCGTCGTACGATTGGTGAGCGTAGTGTGGCCCAATTTTATTTACGCCACATTGGCAATGCCCACCACTTGGAGCGGCGCGCTCACACATCCGTGGACGCTCTTCACCTACATGTTTACGCATTTCGACCTCATACACATACTCTTCAACATGCTTTGCCTCTACTGGTTCGGGCGAATTTTCGAGCAGATTGCTGGCAATCATCTTGTGCTGCGTGTGTATCTGCTTGGCGGTTTGGCAGGTGCGCTGATGTGTCTGATTGGCCTGAACCTTAGCCCCGTAGGTAGTTTCATGATTGGCGCATCGGCAGCGATAATGGCACTTCTTGGTGCGGTGGCTGCACTTGCACCAAATTACGTTGTGAATATTATATTTGTTGGCAACATACGTTTGAAATATTACGCGCTAATATTCTTTCTTATTGATATAGTGGGCGTTACTGGCTACGACAACATCGGCGGTCACCTCTCGCACATTGGCGGTGTGATAGCCGGCGTACTTATAGCTATGTATTGGAACAAGAAAGGACTTCCGAAGCCATCGGAACCGATAATAAAATTCAACTTCCATACGAACAAAAAGCCAGCTATGCACGTAGAAAGAGGTTACCGCGTAGTTAGCGACCAAGAATACAACGCACGCAGAGCCGAACGTTCGCGCGAGGTAGACCGTATTTTGGAGAAGATAAAATCCACGGGCTACGATAGCCTCACCGACGCAGAAAAACAGACGCTTTTCGACGCAAGTAAACAGTAAAAAAAGGTTTTAGATAATGCGCAGATTGGCAAAAGCAATATTATCCATTTTGGCAGTAGTCATTAGTTTGCTGCTGCTCTTTGCCTATTACTCCACAAGTGTGCCGCCGCAAAAACTCCACGGCTTAAGCCTATTGTGGTATGCCATTCCATACTTATGGTTAGCCAACCTCGCACTGCTCATAATACGCATATTCATTGGCAACACGTTCACTTCACTCTTACAAATAGTAGCCATTCTACTCACCTCGCCTGGCGCATACGTAACGTTCAGTTTCGTAAATACTCACGAAGACCAACGCGCCGATATTGAGGTACTTACATACAACGTGCGCGTGCTCTGCGGCTCGGAGCAGAGCGGTAAGATTCAGGTGAAAGATTTGGTTGAGTTCGTACAAAAACAAAATGCCGACATTGTCTGCCTACAAGAGATGCCTACGGGGCTCTATCTGCAGACCAGCGGCAAAGCCGAAAGTTCCGACGTGGCTAAAGAATTCGGTTATAAATATGCATGTACGTCTGAAAAATATGGGCTCAATTCGCTTGTGATTCTCTCGCGCTATCCGCTGCACAAGATAAATATTCAGAAGCCATCGCTCAATGGCTATGTACTTATGGCTGAGGCAGATATTGATGGCAAGAAACTCAACGTGCTGAACTGTCATTTACAATCCAACAGCCTCACCGAGGATGAGATTACAGCCGTTAACCAACTAAAAAATCTCGACACGCAGAAGCACGAAGATGAAGTAAAATCTACATACAGAAAACTCTCGAAATCGTCATTGCTACGTTCGGCGCAAGTTGACGATTTGGCAGAATACATATCGCGTTTGAAACATCGCACACTTGTTTGCGGCGACTTCAACGACGTGCCTACATCATATACTTACCATAAAATATCTAAGGAACTCAACGATGCTTTTGTTGGCTCGGGAGTTGGCGTAGGCGACACTTACAATGGTAAATTGCCTCCGTTGCGTATCGATTATATATTCTATTCGTCGAAAGTAGAGGTAATTAGATACGATGAACTCGACGCTCTGCTCTCCGACCATTACCCTGTGAAAGCCTCGTTTGCATTGCTGAACTAAGTTTTTGGTGATTTTTTTCATAAAAATCATTATAAATTTCAAAACACGCGTACACATAATCAAATAATGTATATTTTTGCAGTCGGTTTGAATAAACATACAACAATATGTCAAAAGCAAAGAACATTCGTCAAGTGGAGATTCGTGACATTATAAGCACGATGAACATCGCAAGTCAGGACGACCTGATGCAAGAACTCATGCGC
>JAEEGL010193620.1_pt1 | contig 14598 bp, 12 predicted proteins | sample 9134231 | NCBI WGS metagenome assembly JAEEGL01 (sample SAMN16246548, study PRJNA631951) | gut metagenome | biome: gut microbiome; feature: rumen; material: fiber-attached | host: Bos | place: Iran: Karaj | collected 2018-10 | reverse complement strand
TGATTCTTTTGTAATAATGCCAGTCTTCGCTGAACAGGCTGATGACTGTTTTTACCGCTTTCTTCACCGATTGCAGCATTGCGGTCATTTTCGTTCCCCCTTGATCCACTCCTTCGGGATCTTCTTTGTCCTGAGAAACTGTTCGTAGGCATCGCAGACAGACGAGACATCTTCCGAAAAAGCGATCTGATGACCGTGATCAAGCCAGAGGACCTTATTGCACATTTCCCTGATCTGTTCGAGCGAATGCGAAACAAGGATGCCGGTAACGCCGCCGCTGAGGATCTCTCTCATTCTCTGCCCGCTCTTTTTGCGGAACGCGCCATCCCCAACGCTCAGGACCTCATCCAGGATCAGAATATCCGGATCGACAAGGCAGGCAATGGAAAAAGCAAGGCGGGATTTCATTCCGCTGGACAGCTGTTTAAAGGTGTATTCCTCGAATTCTTCCAGTTCCGCAAAGGAAATGATCTCGTTGTATTTCTGATCCAGGAAAGATTTCGTATATCCCAGCATCGCTCCGCGCAGATACGTGTTCTCCTTCAGAGTCAGATCTTCATCGAACCCGCTGGCCAGCTCCAGCAGGGCAGCGATCTGCCCCTCGACCCGGATCGTGCCTTCAGCCGGACGCATGATACCGGTGATCGCTTTGAGCAAAGTGCTTTTCCCGGCGCCGTTGGAACCGATAATGCCGAGCATGTCTCCTTTTTCAAGAGAAAAGGTGACGTTTTTATCCGCCCAGAATTCTCTCACATGATACCGGCCTGTAAGCTTCCGCATAACATACTCTTTCAGTCCGATCGCTTTCAGATCGCCTGTTATGTAGCGGATGCTCACGTTTTTGCATTCAATTACAGACATTGTTCCTCCGGAGGCTACAGATAGTAGATGAATTCATGGTTATACCTTTTGTACATAAAGAATCCGATCGTCAGGAAGATCAGCGCATAAAACAGCAGTAGTCCGTGAAAAGCAAGCGACGGAAAGCTGTTCTCAATAACGATAAGGCGGAAGTATTTGATATGCGCATAGACTGGATTCATCAGAAAAAGACGCTGCATTTTCTGCGGAAACTGCTCGACCGTGTAAAAGATCGCCGACAGATAGTTCAGCAGCGTCAGAAACACGTCATAAAGGTATGTCGTATCCCGGAAAAAGATATACATGCAGGAAAGGATCATTCCGATCCCGACATTCATCAATGTAAGCGTGATCATCGGAAATATAAGCGCAAAAAAACCGATATGAAACTGAATATGGTCAATGACGCAGAAGATCAGATACACGCCGAATGTCAGAAAGAAGTTTACCAGCGCGGAAACGTTTCTTGAACACACGAACAGATATTTCGGAAGGTTGATCTTGGTGATCACAGCCGAATTATCAACAAGACAGGACATTCCCGCCTTGGTCGCTTCCTTGTAGAAAGACATTACGATGATGCCCGAAAACAGATAGGTGGTGTAGTGAGGTGTGTTTCTGCCGAAAAACTGCAGAAACACGATCCGCATGATAAGCAGTGTCAGGAGCGGCGATAAAATGCTCCATAGCATTCCCAAAGCTGTACGCTTGTATTTCTGCTTGAAGTCTCTGCTCACAAGCTGCTGGAACAGAAACGAATTCTTCTTTATTTCCTGTGTCAAACCGCGGATGCTCATATAACCATTATACCGAAAGCCGCGGAGGACTCGATATCATAAATGACAAAAACATAACCTGGTTACTGCTGAATCCGTTGTCGGCACACAAGAAAACAATCTGTGAAATTCTCATTAATTTTCCTGTTTCAGCGATGCAGGCGCAGCTTTTTCTTCTGATATATGTCTGTGAACAGTGTCAGTGATAGTCAAGCACTTTCAAGAAATGGTAAAATAAATTAGTTATGAACAATCTGAAACGATACACCCTGTATATCGTAAATGCAGTGGATATCACTTCGTTTTTTATCGCATATGTTCTCTCCTATCTGATCCGGAGTCATTTTATTCACGACTTTGCAGGCAAACTCAGTGATTACAACAATTTCCTGCTTGTCGTACTGATCGCTTATTTCATCGTTAACTTTCTCGTTATCTATAAGGATGATCGTTTTCTGCTGCGAAACAATTATCAGGAATTTATCAGTTCCGTCAAGATCAGCGCCCTGGTCATGACACTCGTCATCATCTATCTGAATTTCTTCAAGATCAGCGGAATCTATTCGCGATTATTCGAGCTGATCTATTTTACCGTTATGGTGATCGTTGATTTCTTCTTGCGTTCATTCATCAAGAAGCGTCTTCTTTCCAGCAAAAACTCGCTCATCAAGCCGGAAAAAGTACTGTTGATCTGCGATCCCGCAAAGGCAGCCGGCTACATACACCGAATCAACGATTCTGTTGACTGGCGTTTCAAAGTCGAAAAGGTCGGAACGTTCAATACCCGTGCGTCAGCAAAAGAGATTGACGGCATCCCGCTCATCAAAGGATATAACCGCCTGCTTGCCGATCAGCTGCTCAATGAGATCGACAGCGTGATCATTGTTCCCGACACGATCAGCAGCGAACGGGTCGCTGCTCTCCTTAAAGATTTCAAAACGCACGGAAAAACAGCCCATGTACAGGTGCCGGAATTTGACATTGATGCATCTTTCAAAAGCCTGGATAATATCGGTGATCTGGCGATCGTTACATATAAGGATCTGCAGCCGATGTCCATACGGCAGAAACTGTTCAAGCGTCTGCTGGACATTCTTTTAGGACTGCTTGTCTTCCCCCTGTACTGCGCTCTTTGGCTGATAGCCAAACTCTTTACTGCTGTCGAATCGCCTGGCCCGATCCTTGTCAAACGTGTTCGGGTCGGCCGCAACAACCGGCGCTTCTATCAGTACCGTTTCCGCCTTTTCCGCACCGATGCAGAAAAACGGATCGAAAACGGGCTTAATCCTTATACCGCTGTCGGCAGGATCCTTTGCGCGCTTCATCTTGACGGGATGCCCGAGATCCTAAATGTCCTTGCCGGGGAAATGTCTTTTGTGGGTCCGAAAGCGCCTAGTCTGCCGCGCTATCTGGAGATGCAGGAGAAGGAAAGAAGCCTTCTGACAGTCAAGCCCGGCATTATCGGTAACTGGGCGGTCGAAAAAGATCCGGAAAAGGCACTGGAAGACGAACAGAACTACATCGAGAACTGGAACGTGCTCAAGGATCTGTCGCTTCTTATTTTCTGCATACTGCGTTTTCTGACCTTCCGCTCCCTGCGCATACACGGGGACATTCACATGTCCGAAGAGATCGGCATCTGCCAATCTATTCAGGAGTTCCAGACGCCGATCGAATATGAAAAAGAGTTATATGACGGAAAGTCAGGCCTTCTTTATGCAGCCTTTAAACGGCTGATCGACTTCGTTCTTTCGGCTGCCGGCCTGCTGGTCCTTTCTCCTTTGTTCCTCATTCTGATCGTTGTCATCATTTCCGATGACGGGGGCACGCCGTTCTACACGCACGAAAGAATCGGCAAAAACGGCAGAAAGATCAGAGTCTACAAATTCAGAAGCATGCGGAGAGATGCCGGTAAGCTGGAAGACCTGCTGAACGAAGAACAGCTTGAACAATACCGCCAGGAATTCAAGATCGAAAACGATCCCCGCATCACCGGAGTAGGAAACTTCTTGAGAAAAACCAGTTTGGATGAGCTTCCGCAAATCATCAACATCCTCGTAGGACAGATGTCGATCGTTGGTCCCAGACCGATTATGAAAGATGAACTCTTCAAGAATTACAACGGCCACGAAATTGCAAAACTGCTGTCGGTCGATCCCGGTCTGACCGGCTACTGGCAGGCATATGCGCGCAATAACGCAGAATACAGAGATCACAAGCGGCAGGATATGGAACTGTATTATGTAGAACACCGGTCCTTATTCTTCGATATAAAGATCTTCTTCAAGACAATCGCTTCTGTCCTGAAGAAAGAAGGCGTGAAATCATGAACTGCAAGATCCTGATCGCCTGTCACAAGAGCTGCGCAGTACCGGAGGATGGTTTGTATCTGCCTATACAGGTCGGTGCTTCCGGGAAAGAGGATATCGGCTTTCAACGAGACGACGAGGGAGATAATATCTCCGAAAAGAATGCCATGTTCTGTGAACTCACCGGTCTTTACTGGTGCTGGAAAAATCTCGACTTCGATTATCTCGGCTTGTCACATTACCGACGTTATTTCACTCTGAAAAACAAGACTTTTCAGAAAAAGAACGGAGCTCTGCAGTCTGTGCTTACCGAGCAGGAATGTTGTTCATTATTGAAGGATCATAAGGTCATAGTGCCGAAAAAACGCCATTACTTTATCGAAACAGTTTATGACCACTACTCACATACATTCAGCGAGGATCACTTAATCCGTACCAAAGAAACTCTCCGGGATCTTTGCCCTGAATACTTACCGGCTTTCGACAAGATCATGCGTCTGAAATCGGCTTACATTTTCAATATGTTCATTATGCCTAGAGACATGGTGAATTCTTACTGTGAATGGCTGTTTCCTGTGTTGTCATCGCTCGAAAAAAAGATCGACGTCTCATCGATGAGCGATTTTGAGAAAAGATATATCGGACGGATCGCTGAGCGTTTATTCAATGTCTGGCTATGTCAAAAGCTGGAAAGCGGTTCAATCAAAAAGGACGAGATACTCGAAGTGCCTTACCTGTATATCGGTAAAGTGAACTGGACAAAAAAGATTATCGGATTCCTTGGTGCGAAACTATTGCACAAAAAATATACGGAAAGCTTTTAGACAGTAGTCTTCTGTCTGTTCGTGTTTTCCAAATTGAAGAATCAGTGGATTTGGAGGTACTCAGATTGAAAGTTGGTACGCTGAGTTTAAATATCAATACACACGATCTAAACTATGGGGCAATACTGCACAGTTGGGCATTCGAAAAATTCTTGAACAGTTATCCCCATATCGATTGTGAAGTGATAGATTATACAACGCCGCATTTTGAGGGAATGAATTTTCGTTATCCTTTTCTCTTTTATCTGAAAAAAGGCAAACCGCGGAGAACGCTGGGAATGCTGTCCCGAATGATTTCACACAGCAAGCGATATATCGCTTTCGAAGAATTCAAGAACTCACAGATGAAAATCTCCACTACCGCTTATACGAAGCGAAAACTTGCAGAAAGCGCCCTTCCTTATGACATTCTGGTCTGTGAAAGCGACGTCATCTGGAGTCCTGTTTTCTTTCATGATGATTTTGATGAAACCTTTTTTCTCGCTCTTCCAAGCATGAAGAACAAGCATAAAGTTGCTTACTCTCCCAGCATGGGAAATGGGATCGATAAAAAACACGAAGACCGTTTCGCTCAACTGATACAGAACTTTGACGCATTATCCTGCAGGGAGACTTACGCAGCCGAATTCACACAAAGATTTACTGAAAAGCCCGTTTCCTGCGTGGTAGATCCGGTCCTGCTGTTGACAGAAAACCAGTATAGCGGAATTATCTCGCCCAGAATCGAAAAAGATCCTTATCTGTTAATATATACTCCTGTCGGAAGAGATAACCATATCATTAAGGAAGCGAAAAAATACGCAAAAACCCATGGGCTAAAAGTCATTGAGATCACAAATAATACTTATGAGCATCTCCGCCATAAAACCTATACAGACGCAAGCGTTCCGGAGTTTCTTTCATTGATCAAGTACGCAGATACTGTGTTTGCCAGTTCATTTCATGGAATATGCTTCTCTTTGTTATTCCATAAGAATTTCTATGCGTTCAGTAGAAAAACAGGGAAAAAGACAGAAGATCTTTGCAGAAGGCTCAACTTGTTAAATCGATATATTGATAAAAATGAAGTCATCGAACAACCTCCTTTGAATTTCGATGAAATCGATGTGAGAATTGGGAATCTCCGAAAAGCGAGCATCGCTTTCATAGAAGACAACATCGTCAACTGGGAGCCAAAAAATGATTAAAGACAAAATCCGAAACAGACTTCGTGTCCTTCTACGGGAAGCGGCTTTGCCTGTTAATTTTCTTATACGTAAAACCAGCCATACCGATCCAAACAAAATCGCCTTCTATACGATCACATCAAAATACACATGCAATCCCAAGTACATCGCTGAGAAAATCAGAGCACTTTATCCGGACACAAAGATTGTATGGCTAACTTCAAAAAACGAAGAGGACCAAAGAACCTTTCCGGATTACATAGAGACAGTACCCGCATTTTCTGTAGAAGGAATGCAGGAGGCGTATTCATCTAAAATCTGGATCGATAACGGACTTGCTTTCACTGCTGAATTCAAGAGAAAGGATGATCAAATCCATATCCAGACTATGCATGGTTCTCTTGGAATCAAAAGATTAGATAATGCGATTCTCATGCGTCAAAATAGAATTCTGGGCAGACGAGAAATACATAGAGAATCAAACTTAACCGACTATGTAATCACTAACTCAGAATTCGAGGAGGATGTTTTTCGTTCGGTATTTTGGAAAAATGTCCCAATGAAGAGACTCGGACACGCAAGGACGGACATCCTCTTTTCGCAAGATAAGCAACAATACCGTATCATCAGAGAAAAACTTTGTAATACATACGGGATCCCGATCACTGACAAATTGGTCCTTTATGCGCCTACGCACAGAAAGGACTCTGTCGCAGATCTGGATTACGGTCTGCTTAAAAACGTACTGGAGAAGAGGTTTGGAGGTGTATTTTCCGTTATTATCAAACTTCATCCAAAAGCCGTCGCAAAAAAACCTGAAATCCCTGAGTTTGTTCATGAACTGTCGGATTACGCTGACATTCAGGAACTAATGCTCGTCTGCGATGTTGGAGTCACCGATTACTCAAGCTGGATATACGACTATGTGTTAACCAAAAAACCCGGTTTCATCTTCGCACCGGATGTGGATCAGTACAACACAGTTACTAAGTTTTGTTACCCCCTTGAAGAAACGCCGTTCATGATCGGAAAGACCAACAATGAACTATCCGAGTGTATTGCGCGGTTCAACCAGGATATATACGAAAGAAAGGTCGATGCATTCCTTAAAGAAAAAGGATGTGTTGATGACGGAAACGCAGCAGAACGCATCGCTGTCTGGATCCATTCACTGATGAAGAACGGCTGTTAGCATTTCTTTGGGAATCGTGGTTTTCTGTTGTAAAATAAGGGATATATGAGCATATCGAGCAAACCGAAAGAACTCAAATTTAAGGAGTTTACGCGCTGGGCAAATGTAATGACAAAAGGAAAAAAGGGTTCTTTTTTCCTTTTGACTTTTCTGCATGTTGCCACAGCTGTTATAGCTGTATTCAATACATGGATCTTTAAGCGCCTCGTGGACTCTGCTACGAGCGGAAATATAGATCGGTTTGTTTTTTACGCAGTTTTGTTTCTTGGTTTTACACTAACCATGATTGCCTTCAGAGCAGTTATCCGTTACCTAACAGCAAGGGCGAAAACCGTGCTGGAAAACGCTTTTCGCGCCGATCAATTGAAACTCGTTTTGTCTAAAGATTATTCTGAAGTAACCTCACTTCATACCGGTGACTGGCTGACTAGACTTGACAGTGATTGTTCGACTATCGCCGATGGAATGGTCTCTATTGTCCCGAATGTATCCGGATTGACCGTCCGGATAATTGGTTCAACCGTTTTAATCATTAAACTCCTTCCAAATCTGGATTATAAAGTATTTCTCCTGATCATCGGCCTGTTTATCTTTACTTATTTTTTCCGTGTTAAATTGAAGTCTCTCCACAAAGAGATACAACAAACCAAAGCGAGATTACAAGCGTATTTACTTGAACGCATCTCCGCGCTTATGATCATCCATTCTTACAGTCGCGAAAAAGACACAATGGATGGCGCTGACGAAAAAATGACAGACTACTACAAAAGCGTCATTAAGCGGAATAACTATGCCAATATCACAAGCACCGGTTTCTCGCTTGTCATGGACGGACTTTATGCAGGAGCAGCTGTTTATTGCGGCTACAAAATCATTACCGGCGAGCTGACTTACGGTACGCTTGCAGCCGTCCTTCAGGCGATCAACCAGATCAGAACACCAATTTCAACTCTTTCCAACTACTTCCCAAAATACTTCTCTATGATTGGAAGCGCAGAACGATTAATGGAAGTGGAATCCTATAAGAATGATAACGATGGTGAGTTTGTATCTTCCGAAGACATTGCAAAGATTTATTCGGAAAACTTCAACAAGATCAAATTCAATGATGTTTCTTTCAAATACAGACCCCGTAACAAAGATGACAAGACAACCAAGGTACTCGACGGTATAAGTTTTGAAATCAATAAAGGCGAATTCATATCCATCACCGGTGAATCCGGTGTCGGTAAGTCCACTATTTTGAAACTGCTGATGTGTCTCTATCCGCTTGATAAAGGGACGCGTGAAATTGTCATTGATAACCAATCACAGCCGCTTGATTCATCCTGGCGCGGACTTTTTGCGTATGTGCCGCAGCAGAACCTTCTTCTTGCTGGAACCATCCGGGAAATCGTTACATTTGGTGATAAAGAGAAAGTCAACGATGAAAAAGGAATCATACGTGCCTTGGAGATCGCAGGGGCAATGTCTTTCATTAATAAACTTAAAGATGGAATCGACACCCCTTTGGGAGAAAGAGGAAACGGGCTCTCGGAAGGCCAAATGCAGCGTATTGCGATTGCAAGAGCCATCTATTCAAATCATCCGATTCTTCTGTTTGATGAAGCCACGAGCGCGCTTGATACCCAAACAGAGAATCAGTTGCTTAGTAATCTGCAGCAAATGACAGACAGGACAGTCATTATCGTTACTCATAGACTAGAGGTTTTGGATATCTGTAATAAAGAACTGGTTGTTACTCCGCAAAGAGTAATCGTGAAAGAGATCAACCGCCAGTAAGCGAGGTAAACACATGAATATCGGAGTTATTTTCGCCGGTGGCGTCGGCAAAAGAATGCACAGTAAAGATCGCCCTAAACAGTTTTTGGAAGTATATGGTAAGCCGATCATCATTCACACGCTGGAAGTATTTCAAAACTGTGAAGAGATCGATGCGATCGTTATCGCCTGTGTTGAACAGTGGATTGATTATCTTGAAAAGCTGATTGAGAAGTACCGCATAACAAAAGTTAGAAAAATCGTTAAAGGCGGGGAAACCGGCCAGCTTTCGATTTTTAACGGGATCCTGGCTGCTAAAGAAGTCGCGAAAGAAAATGAAGCAATAGTACTGATCCATGATGGTGTTCGTCCACTGATTACGACGGATCTGCTGAAAGCAAATATCGAGAGCGTGAAGAAATACGGTTCTGCCATAACTACTTCAAAAGTAACCGAAACAATTATTGTGATCGATGGCGAGAACAAGATCACTACGGTTCCCGACCGCAAACAGTCAAGGATCGCCAAAGCGCCACAGAGTTTTCGGCTCAAAGATGTCCTGGATGCTCACAATCAGGCAATAAAAGAAGGCAAGACTTCTTTTATTGATTCCTGCACTATGATGAAGCATTACGGGTACGATCTTTACCTCGTAGATGGCCCTTCTCAAAACATTAAAATAACAACGCCGGAAGACTTCTACCTCATGAGGGCGATGATTGAGACAAAAGAAAACGAACAGCTCTACAGCCCGTCAGAGATAAAGGAATAGCATATGAATAAAGTGGTCGAAGAAGATGTTCTGCGAATTCTTGAAGAATTTGATCTCTCGGGTTTCGACGGAGCCAACATCCTCATAACCGGTGCTGCGGGACTGATAGGAAAGAATCTCAGCACTCTGTTTTTGAAATACTCCGAAAAGCGTTCAAATCCTCCGCAAATATGGGCATTGATCAGAAACGAAGCCAAAGCCAAGAACGCATTTTCTGATTATCTTCAAAATCCTAATCTACATTTTATAAACTGCGATATTCGCGATTTCCATGGCAACGGGATCTGTTTTGATCATATCGTCCATGCCGCCAGTATCACAGACAGCAAGTCATTCATCACAAACCCTGTAGAAATCATTGATACCGCGTATTTAGGAACAAAAAATCTTCTCGAACTAGCAAAAGGAACGAGCATTAAGAATCTGATCCTTTTGTCGACAATGGAAGTTTATGGCAATCAGAAAGAAGAATCGCTTCTTACAGAAACGCATAGCTGTGCTTTAGACACAACGGATGTCCGGTCCTGTTACCCGGAAAGCAAAAGATTATGCGAATCGCTTTGTGCTTCATACACCAGTGAGTACGGTGTTCCTGCAAAAGCGATTCGATTAACACAAACGATTGGTCCAGGCGTAGCTTACGATGATAACCGTGTTTTTGTTCAATTCGGAAGATGTGCCATTGAGAAGAAGGATATAATCCTTCATACTAAAGGCGAAACAAAACGGATGTATTTATATACCGCCGATGCGGTCAGAGCCATTCTGTTTGTAATGCTCCACGGAAAACCCGGGGAAGCGTATAACGCAGCAAACGATTCTTCCTACTGCAGCATTTACGAAATGGCGAAAACCGTCGCAGACGATATCGCCTCAGGCTGCATTAATGTCACTTTTGATCTCCAAGATGCAAGCAAGTTTGGATATGCCCCTGTTTTATATTCAAAGATGGATGTTTCAAAACTCAGGTCTCTGGGATGGACACCAGAGTACAGCCTTCGCGATATGTATGAAAGAATGGTCCGTTCTTTCGAATTGGAAAAAAATGGATAACAATAGCCTGCCGTTAGTTTCGGTCATCTTGCCGATCTATAACGTTGAGAAATATCTTTGTCGATGTCTTGATTCCGTTATGTCACAAACCTATCGCAACCTTGAGATCATTCTGGTTGATGACGGAAGCACTGACAGGTCCGGAGCGATCGCAGAAAGATACGCGGAAAACGACGAAAGAGTGACAGTTTATCACAAGAAAAACGGCGGTCTTTCCAGCGCCAGAAATTACGGCATAGACCGCTGTAAAGGCGAATACATTACATTCATTGATTCTGACGACTATGTTGAAAACGACTATGTCTCCTATCTTTTTGAACTGCTAAACAATCAGACCTATAAGCTTTCGATCTGCTCGATTTACAACGATTTCGAAGAGTCGGGTCGTATGGTCGATAACGGCGACCATTCAAAAAGGATTCTTTCCGCTAAGGAAGCTATTGAAATGATGTGCTACCACGACCTCGTCGATACATGCGCTTATGCAAAAATGTATCATCGGGAGCTGTTTAGTGATGTCCGTTATCCGGAAGGCAAGCTATTTGAGGACATTGGCACAACATACCTTCTTCTTGATCAGAACGAAATGATTTCGTGCGGGTTTGAATCCAAATACCATTATGTTATACGCAGTAATTCAATCGTTACCGGACAATACAATCCCCGAAAACTTGATCTTTTGGAAATGACGGACAAAATGGCCGGTTATGTGACCAGCAAATATCCAGATCTAAAAGGAGCTGTCCTCAGAAGGCAGATGTATGCAAGATTCAGCACATTGAATCAAATGCTTGACACCAAAGACAACAAAGATGCCAAGAACAGCATAATCTCTTTTATCAAGGCAAACGCACCTTCTGTGCTAAAAGATCCAAAGACCCCAAAACGGGACAGAGCGGCATATTACATGCTGTGCTTCGGCTTGCCTGTATACAAATTGTTTTGGAACGCATATAAAGTAATAAAGAAATAGTTTCTCATGAAGATAGTCGGATTCTTTAAACATATCGCTTTTAGATCGGTCTCCAAGATTATGGATGTCCTTTTCTATGCGGCGCCACTGGAAAACAAGGTTGTTTTTACCGCTTATTCAGGAGCACGTTATGACTGCAATCCGAGAGCCGTATCAGAAAAACTCCACTTACTCTACCCCAAAGTCAAACAGACCTGGCTCATGAAAGATCCGGACTCCATCAAACTTCCGGATTACGTCCATGTAGTGAGGTATGGCAGTTTTAGTATGTTCAAAGAACTTAAAACCGCAAAAGTCTGGGTAGATAACGGAACGAAATCACAATGGATCAACAAGAGAAAGGGGCAGTATTTTCTCGAAACCTGGCACGGGGGTTTGGGCTTCAAAAAAATGAGTACTGAATATAAGCAATACAAGCTCAGTGATATCCTGCGAGACCGGCACAGTTTATCTATGACAGATTGTTTCCTGACAGACTCGAAATGGACCACTAATCTTTATTCTCGTCTATATCCATATTACAAGGGCAAGTTCTGGGAATGCGGATATCCAAGAACAGACATTCTGTACAATAAAGAAACAACCAATGCAGTTAATGCTCAAATTCGCGAAGAATACGGAATACCTCTAGATTCTTTGGTTGTTCTCTATGCACCAACATATAGGCTGGATAATGATCCTCAACACTTTAAGATCGATTTTGAAAGAGTCATTAAAGCGATGGAAACTCATTATCGTAAGAAAGTTTATATTTTCGTCAAATTACACCATTGGTCAGAAAGACTTGAGAACAGCATATGCGAGTATACTGACAAAGTGATCAATATGACGCACTATCCGCATATGCAGAAACTCTATATGGTGGCGGATTACTTTATTACCGATTATTCAAGCGGCATTTTTGAGTATTCCATCCTCAGGAAGCCTGCGCTTTTGTATGCGGACGATCTGGAACAATACTGTCAAGAAGAACGAGGATTATATTTCGATCTTCACAAGACCCCTTTTCCTTTCGCGGAAACGCAAGACGATTTGATTCATAACCTTACCAACGTTGATGATAAAGCCTATATTGAGAAACTGGATGAATTCTATACAGCAACTGGTTTTATCGATACCAGCGAATCTTCGAAAAGTGTGTGTGATGCTATCGTTGCTTTCTTGGATCAGAATTAAACTGCCACTACTGTCTTTAGATGATATCGCTCTGTCGTGAGTTATATTATATGTGTGTAGATTCAAAAAATCGGCTCTATTTGAGCCGATTTTTCTGATGCCTATTTATGGATAGACCTTTTAAGGAACAACAAATAGCAATACAGTTCTGCGAATCCTGGATGCTTTTGTAGAACCGTTATCTCTTTCTTTGTAGATTCATCTAACTTGGGGTCAACAGGCAAATCCCTAATCTCCGAACATATTCTGTCTTTAGTGCTTTTGTATTCTGCTGTAAATCTTTTTGTTATTCCCTGTTTTAATAACCTGTTGAATACACGGACCAGCCTGTATTCTTTATCGTAAAGCGCAATAGTCTTTAATCCGGGATAGTTATTGCATATATAACTACAGCGTTCACAAGTTCCGTCAATCAAATCATTCATCGAACTAAAGGAAAAAGTTCTGTAGATGCCGGAAGGATTTTCTCTGTAATAGTACAATTCATCGTTTATACAATAGATTGCCTCAGCTTCCACTATCCTTCTGTAAGTGGCAAACATATCTTCATATACTCTGTTTTTTGGGAAATCGATCTTTAAAGCGACTCGTTTTGAATAGAGATATCTCCAAGGATGATTGGTGATTGCTTTTCGATTAAGCAGCATCTCTAAGCATTCTTCGGAGGTAAGCAACTTTTCAAATGGCTCCGACTTCATTTTCTTTTGATTTCCATCTTCATTGACCATTACGAACCGAAACACCACCATATCCGCCTTTTTCTTTGTGGCTGCATTGACGACCGTTTCAACCAACGCCGGAGAAACCCAGTCATCTGAGTCGATATACAAAACGTAATCGCCGGAAGATTGCAATGTACCAAGATTCCGCGAAACCGAAGGTCCCTCGTTTTCTTTTCGAATCAGCTTAATCCTATTATCGCTTTTTTGCCATTTTTCACATACGTAATAGCTGTTGTCCGTTGAACCGTCATCAATCAAAAGAATTTCGATTTTTTTGTATGTTTGGTTCACAATCGATTCGATACATTGATCTAGATAATTCTCGGAATTATAAATTGGCACAACAATGCTAACAAGGGGATTATTTTCGGTCATTTTCGATTCTCCGTTTTCAATATAACAGATTAATGCTTCCCGACACACGAAGATCTATAACACAAGCAGCATAAACGATCGATTACATCTTGATGGATTGCTTTGGGATTTCTCTGTTATTCCATTGAGATAACAAAATATCGTATAATTGTAAGGATGGACAAAAAACTGTTAATTAACTACATATATAGCATTCTGTACCAGCTCGTACGTGTAATCCTGCCTGTGATCACCGTCCCGTTCCTGCAGGCGACTCTAGGCGCGGCAACGATCGGCATCTCTGACTTCGCGGGCAATATCTCGTCCTGGTTCATTCTTTTTGGTGTTCTTGGCGTAAACGTATATGGTAACCGGCAAATCGCAAAAGTACGCAACGATAAAGAAAATCTGTCACGTACATTCTTCGAGATCCTTTTTATGCAGTTTGCCAACATGGTCATCGTTTCGGTGTTCTATGCTCTGTATATTCTGGTGGCTGTCAGAGAAAATGCACTTATCTACTGGATCTTTTTCATCAATATCCTCGCTTCAGCGATCGACATCAGCTGGTTCTATTACGGAGTCGAGGACTTCAAGATCGCCAGTATCCGGAACACGTTGGTCCGTATCTGTTCTGTCGGCTTGCTTCTGCTCTTCAT
>JAEEGL015231670.1_pt1 | contig 14599 bp, 17 predicted proteins | sample 9134231 | NCBI WGS metagenome assembly JAEEGL01 (sample SAMN16246548, study PRJNA631951) | gut metagenome | biome: gut microbiome; feature: rumen; material: fiber-attached | host: Bos | place: Iran: Karaj | collected 2018-10 | reverse complement strand
GATAGCTATGCTTAAATGTGACTCCTATTATATCTGTCTACCTATAAAATTATTTTATTTAATACAAAAATTTATAGAACTAATAAATTATAGAGAGGTGATATTATGAATGAACTACAAGGATACGCTAAGGTCTATAAAGGCGTTGCAAGGACCGTTAATGAAGCAATTGAAAGAGTTAAAGAAATAGCTAATCAATTGGAATGGGTCATTAATGATAATGACGAACTTGATATTTATATCGGAGATAGAGATGAAGTTCTCTGTCAGTACGATGGATATAGATATTATTATTTAGTAAAAATTAGATTATAAGGAAGGTGAAGATTATGAAACAAACAACAAAAAATGAGGTAATTCGATATACCCTCGAAACAGGCGATTTAAGACACTTTTATGAAGTAACTGGCATAAATGACTGTGCTGCTATCAAATACAACTCTAAGGTGTATTTATTTGATAAATATGGCAATGTTTACAGTGGCAAAAAGAACCATAAACAATATTCATTATGCTTACAACGAAAATTTGATCCAAAATACAGTTATTATTCATTTAAGAGTACTACTGTCCACAGACTAATGGCTTTAGCATTTGGATTAATTGATGATATCAATGATGATAGAGATATTGATCATATTAATGGCAACAAATTAGATAATAGACTTGAAAATTTAGAAGCTGTTTCACATAAGAAAAATTGTGAAAGAAGATCATGCAAAAAGTATATGGTTACTAAAGATGGCGTAACATACGGTCCATTTATTGGTCAAACTAATTTAGCTAAGTTTATTGGATGTGATCAATGCAGTATTGCTACAGCGTTATCTCCAAGATATCATTATTTTAAAGATAAAACAGTTAAGGGATATAAAATCGAGGAATGTAAAGATGACTAGTGATGTATATTCAGTAACATGGATTAAACCAAAACACAGATTTGTAAAATACAATGAATACGGACAAGAACTATTACATTTATCTAAACGTTTTGGTTTTACAGATTTTAGTAAAGATGTAGATGAAATTAATTGCAATTTATCATGTGAATTATTTTATGTTGACAAACAAGGAAATCGTCATCAAATGCCAAGAAGTAAAAGAACAAAATATGTTGGCAGAGAATTAATAATTTATGATAAAGAAAATGATATAATTTTTGATGAATGGGTTTATATTGATGTCAGTAAACCTATTCATAATATTTATGACATCCATGGTAATGAAATAGTAATTGGAGGATAGAATCATGAAATTTAAAATTATTTGTAGAGAAAATTGGCAAGATGTTGAAGCAGTTGTTGAGGTTGAAGATTATTTACAATTGGCGGAAGTTATCCATTCAGTCAGAGATGCTATTAAAGTAGGCACATGTGATATTGAAGAAGACAGAGAGCCAAGTAAAACAGTCAAAAAGGCAATGGCACCAAAAACTGTTAAACCAGCTACAGACAAGCAAAAAGCATTAATTAAAAGAAACTCAAAGAAATGCAACATTGAACAAATTGATTTTGATGCATTAACTCAAGATGAGGCTAGTAAAATTATTGATGCAATTTTTGCAACCGATGAAGAGTAATATTTTATATAATATTTTAAAATTCTCGGAACTAATTAATTAGGTAAAACATTCATGTTATTGCCTTCATGATTCACCTCAGACCCCCATTATCCCGGGATGGTATTGGGGGTCACTAGAGGAGGAGTTTATGACAATAGATAAATATTATGAACTATTAGAACTATTAGATAGTTTAAACATAAAAAGAGTAGATACTGATAAGCCTAATAAGCTAAAAACTCCAATAACTAAGTTTTCATTGAATGAGACAGGAGTTCAAAAGTTTAATAAAGTTTATAAGTTCATTAAACAAAATAATATAAAAGAAATGAAAATGACAATTTCTCATGGCATTTCTTATAAAAATGTTGGTGTTTGCTATCATTTATCAAGAACAGCAACATGTGTGGAAATTATTTTATATGCTGATGGATATTGCCGTATTCAATTAAGAGGTGGAAAAGAATTTGAATTAGCTCAACATAAAGAAATTTATGGAAGACAAGCATTTACAAAATTTAAAGAAATTCTTAAATTAAATGGAATTGATCTAGATACATATAAAATAGATAATGGTAAAGACATTAAAGAAGAAATAGAAAAACCTTATATTTGTTTAGAAGATGCAATACCTGGATTCGTATTTAAGAAAGCACATCATATTGATTTCCATAATTCATATCCAGCTGGTTTATGTAATAAACATCCTGAGTTTAGACCAGTAATTGAGCATTTATATAACAAACGTAAAGAAAACAATATTTATAAAGCTATATTAAACTATTCAATTGGTTTTATGCAATCACTTGGTGGTTGTGGAGCCAGATGGGCACATTTATCACGTGATGCTATTAAAGATAATAATGATAGAATTAGAAATATGGCAGAAAGATTGAGAGCTGCCGGTAATCATATTTTATCATATAATACAGATGGTATTTGGTATATTGGAAATATATATCATGGTGAAGGTGAAGGTTCAGATTTAGGCCAATGGGAAAATGACCATGTTAATTGCCAATGGCGTTGTAAATCTGCCGGAGCTTATGAATTTATAGAGGATAATAAATATACTCCTGTTGTTCGTGGATATACTAATCTTGACAAAAAGAAGATTAGAAGCGAATGGAGTTGGGGTGATATTTTCAAAGAAGAAGCATCACCAATAACTTTTAGATTTGATGAATCGGAGGGAGTAATTTATGGCCAAGAAAAGTAAAAATTATAAACAAAGTCGCGAACAAGTGATGAAAATGTATAAACGATATAAATCTAAGTTTAAAGCTGGTGAGTATCATTTAGATGAAGCTGATTTTGCTGCTGAACTTAGTAAACGTAGACATTATAAATCTCATGACATTGTTATGGATCTTGTTCGTGATACAAAATATGATATTTCAGCAAAACAAGCTAGAGAATTAAGAAAAGCTATGGATAGATATAATTCCATGGTAGATAAATCAGAAAGAATTAAAGCACCTAGTATTAGAGATATTAGAAAAGGTAAACTACCAGATGAATTTAAGAGTGCAATGTCACAACGTTATCATTCTTTAATTGAATCTGGTATGTCTTCAGAAGATGCATCCGATGTAATTTCACAAGAATATTTTGGAAGTCCAGAATAATGAACAGAATACATCGTAGGATGCAAGAAAAGGCCGAAAGAAGACGTTTATACCAAATTAAAGAGTGGTATACTATCCGCTCGCTTTTGGGCAATACGTGGGCCTTTTTCTATATATTATTGGGTGCTCGTGAAAGGGGTAAGTCATATTCAGTTATGAAGTATTGTCTTACTCAATGGAAAAAATATAAAAAACCATTTACATGGATGAAACTTAATGAAGCTTCTACTAAAAAGATGCTTCAAAATAATGCGGCTATGTTTGTAGATCCAGACTTAGTCAGACATTTCGATTTAGAATTAACAGTAAAGGGCAATACTGTATTTGATCATGGTGAAAAGATGGCTACAATGTTAGCATTATCTACAGCTCACAATGATAAAGGTGTTGCTTTATTTGATAACGAAAATAACTTGGGATTTAATATAGTATTGGATGAATTCCAACTAGAAAAATCTCAACGTAGAACATTTGATATATCCTACAATTTAGTTGTACAACTTGAAAACTTAGTGCGTTCTCGTAAAGAAAAGATCCGCATTTTCTTCATAGGTAATACAACTGAAGAAGCTTCAGATATTTTATCAATGTTTAATTTTATCCCACAATCATTTGGGATTTACAAATTGAAAAGTAAACGTGCAGTCATAGATTATATGCCTAACTCAGCTGCATATAACGCTAGACGTAAAGGAACCGTTGGTGACATTTTGGCTGGTAGCACATCCAACTTTACGAATAGTATTGAAACAGACACCACGCATGTTTACAAGGGAAGATTAAAAACTCCTCAATATATTATTCAATTTAGTAAGGATCCCGCAGATTGGTTCACAGTGTGGGATGGATCTGTTGTAGCGAAATACAACAAAGAAAAGAAACCAGCTATAGCTATGCGCCGTTATTTAGATACTATATTTAATCAAGACATTCAGACACAAGTTTTTGCGCAATATGATGCGCGTTCATTTAAATTTAAGAATCTATTAACGCAAAAGCAATTTGGCTATCAATTAAGCTTGATAAAGCGTCAGTAATGATGCTTTTGATAGATGAGACGCGTTGCCTACATATATCCTGTACAACCAGTATAATGGAGTAGGCCCGAAGAGGGACCATTTGCTGTGAACGTACTAACAACTCAGTACATCATGTAGGGCCAACCTCTGAACTCATTATATATTTAAAGGAAGGAAAAGAATCATGGAAGAAAAAGAATTAACTAACGTACCGGGTGAACAAGTAGAAGATATGACACAAGACTACTTAAGCGCCATTAAAGACTTGAAACAAAATAGTGTCGACCGCTCACAATATGATGCTCTGAAAGCGGAAAATAAGAGATTACTAGACGCAGTTGTCAACGGACAAACGGTTGAACAAGAGGCTGCTAAGCCAGTAGTTGATATTAATGAGCTTAGACGTAAAGTCTTCAATACTGAAGATCAAACTAATCTTGAATATGTCACTAATGTTTTAGCTCTTCGTAACGCTCTTATTGAAAGTGGACAACCGGATCCATTTGTTCCATCAGGAAGTCAATACAATCCTACACAAGCAGACTATGAAAAGGCTAATAGAGTTGCCGCAGTCTTACAGGAAATGGTAGATGACTCTGATGGTGATCCAAACGTTTTCCGCAACGAATATCAAAGACGCGTAAAAAAATAAGGAAGGAAGGATTAAATTATGCCAATTCAAAGTGCTTTTACACTTACTGCTAATGAAATCTATGATTCATTAGCCAACATGATTATCTCCCAAGAAGTCTTCGCAGACAATTTAGGAGAACACCAAACCTTAGTCGACAAAGCAAGAGTCGATGGTGGCTTATATGGTGACACAAAATTATTCTATGCAACTGACGTTTTAAAATCCCACGTCTGGGGTAACGACAGTGAAGCTGCAAACCTCTTATCATTAGATAGAGCTGCACAACCAGAAGTTCAAGCTATCAAACTTGACAAATTCAGACAAATCAGATTAACAGTTGACAACTACATGACAAAACGTGCATTTGCTGATGAAGGTGCTTTCTCAAGCTTCAATTCAGTTATGCTCGGTTGGTTAAGAGAAACCAAGAGAGTTTATGACGGTACATTATATAACTGCTTTATTGGTACTGCTCAATCTTCAGTTGGTAAACAAATTAAATCAATTGACTTAGGTACCGGTTCTGGCCACCCATTATATCAATTAACAGGTGTTGAAAAAGAACAAATGGAAGCTATGTTAATTGCTCAAGGTTTAGCAGACTTATTTGTCGAAATGGGTGATTACAGCCGTGATTTCAACGACTATCAAAATCTCCGTTCTTATGCAAAAGAAGGCATTAAACTTGTTTGGAATGCTGCATTTGTTAATAAGATCCGTAAGATTGATCTCCCAACAATTTTCCACAAAGATGGTTTAGTTGACAAATTCGAAGAAGAAGTTCTTCCAGCAAGATACTTCGGTGTCGTTATTACAGCTGCTAATAAATCTGACTATGCTGCTTCTTCACCAACAACTGGTAAACCAATTGATAGTGACGACAACACATATGTTCCAGGTGTAGGCCATGCAAATGGTTGTATCAGAGCTATGGTTGAAAAAGATGTCACAGTTTCTGCTACAGCTTATCACGTCTTCCCAGGCGATGAAATCCCAGCTGGTGCTACAATCAAAGCAGGTGGCAATTTCGAATTAGGTGAAGTTTACATTGAACAAGCAGACATTATCTGCAAAGTCTTAGTTAAGCTCCCACCATATATGAGCGCATTCGAAGTCGGTACAACCTTCTTCAATCCACGTTCATTAACAGAAAACCACTACTTAACATTTGGTCATAACTCTTTAGCTTACTTAAAGAATTACCCAATGATTACAGTTAAGAAGGCTTAATTAAACTAATTATGGGGCTGGCTTATGCTGGCCCCTTACCTCCAAGATTAGGAGGTTCGAGGAGGTTAAATATGAATTTATTAATTTTACGTGGTTTTAATAATTATTTTAACAGAGTTATTAAAAAATATAGTACATTATTAGATTATAAAGAAAATTCCAGTGACTATTTAGAATTTTCAAATATAAATTTTAATCCGAATGATGGTGTTGCTACTGAATTAATTTTGGGAAACAATGACCAAAAAGACTATGATCACGGCGAACAAGTGCCTTTAGATTTTGAAGTATTTGGCTCACCAGATTATATTGTATGCTATGAAGGTGAAGGCATTATAAAATCAAGATGGTTTGTATTAGAATGTGAAAGAACAAGATATGGGCAATATAGAATTGCATTAAAAAGAGATGTTGTAGCTGAACACTTTAATCAAATCAAAGTATCTCCATGCTTTATTGAAAAGGGAATGATTAATGATATTTCTGATCCTTTATTATATAACAAAGAATCAATGACATTTAACCAAATTAAAACAGATGAAATTCCATTAAAAGATTCTACAAAATGTGGCTGGTTAGTTGGCTATGTTTCTAAGAATTTACCAACGTCAGAAAATGTTAGTGATATGCCAAATATTTCAGGTGAGATTAAAATAGATGGGTTACCTGGCGAATATTATAATGCTAATGATTTACCATTTGAATTTAATCAGGATTTAAATACAGTTACAAAAGTTTATATTGGTGTTAAGAATTTCGTTGGTAAAGCACCAATAAGTTTTGAATCTAAAATTCATTATAGTATAGTACCTTGGAATGATCCATACACAGAATACAAACAATCATTAGTATCATATGAATTTTCATCATATAATTCTAATGGTCCTGTTACTACAATAATGAATGTTAGAGGAAATCCTGGCGCTCAAGGCCCACGTGTTGCAACAGGTGGATACTTTAATACAAGTGATATGGATGGTAGACAATATACTCTTGGTGGTGATAATAAAGTTACATACGGAGCAAATAATAGTAAATTTTCATGGTGGGCCAATGGATGGCATACAGGAAGTGGTGACTATGGAGATGTTACTGTTCCAACTCCTGATTTCTTATTAACATATGGAAGTGTTGCTGTTAATTTATCATCATACCAAACTAGAGTAACATCTATTTTAACAGCATTGGATAGTGCTAGTCCATCAAATTCAATTTATAAATCTGCACCATCAAATAGTAGTGATTCACTTATTTTACCTTATAATAATAAATATGTTAAAATAGGTCAAAATTATTATAAAATGCATGTTAATTATGCTGGTGCACATTATACAATTGCTAAATCTTCTAATAACAATGTTGCATTCACTCCAGGTGAAACTGGTACTTCAAATACGGTGTCTATGACAAATAGTACAATCAATGATTTCTTTAATTTATTTGCAACAGTTATTAATGACAGAATGAAAGTTTATGATTCTTATTACTCAGATAATAGATATTATACTGAACCACATACTGACAGTAGCGTAAATTATAGTGATACTGCATTCGTATATAGATTATTTGATAGATATGAAGTTACACTAACATTAGTTAATACTATGACTGTGACTATTCCTAATAGAGAATATACAAATAGAAATCATACATATGATAGTGTAGCAGATATTTTTGCTATACCATATGGTGAAATTCCATTTAAAACCACATCTGGAGGGGATACATATTATACAGACAAATATACAGCTTTAGGTATGGCTAGAATATTAGCAGGAGGTTTTAGTACTAACTGCTATGACCTACAAGTAGTACCATATGCACCATCAGATATAATTAGAAATTACACAGATGATGATGGAACAGTTCTTTTATATGAATTGGAAACAGCTGCATATCAAACATTTAATAAAACAGTTGATAATCAAACTGCTATAAGTGGTTTTTGTCTATGGTGTTCGTCATGTAGAGGAACATTTAATATTCCAATTAATTCAATTGTTATTCCATCATATAGTGGTGTATATTCTGATGCATTAAATTATAAATTAAGTAATGAAACTCAAGTATATAGATTAGTATCTCCTAATTTTAATGGTATATATGAGTTTAGCGTTGCAAAAAATAAAGGTTTGTCATCATTTAATGTAGACTATTATTATCAACCAGGAATGCCATATATTCATATAAATCCAGGATTTAATGAAGATGGTTTATATGGTAAAGATTGGAATGATATTAAAGGACTTATTTGTGGTGGCAATTTTTCAATGGCAATTCAAATCAACCATTGGATTGATTATGTTTCTAGCAATAAGAATTATCAACAAATATTCGATAGACAAATTCAGAACATTGATGTTAATAATTCAATTGCAATGGAAAAACAAAAATTTCAAGCTACAGTTGGTGCTATAACTGGTACTATTGGTGGAGGCATTAGTGGTGCTATGACTGGTGCAGCTGCAGGCCCATGGGGTGCATTAGCAGGTGCAGTTATAGGAACTGCTGGTGGTGCTGTTGCTGGTGGTATTGGAGCAGCTAAAGATATTGAATGGCTACAACGCCAACAACAAGAATCAAGATCTTATGCTATAGATATGTATGGATATCAACTTGGTAATATCCAAGCTATGCCATATTCTATTAGAGGATCTGACAGCTTAACTGAAAACAATAAAATATGGCCAATTTTAGAAATATTTAATCCAAAATTAGAAGAAGATTTCAAGAGTAAAGAAGTTGAAGTATTAAAGAGTAAAATTCAATACAATGGTATGACAATCATGGCTGTTGGAAAAATTGAAGATTACTGTAATTCAGATGATTTTGATAAAGTTTTTATTAAAGGTCAATTAATAAGATTAGATAATATTGATGATGACTTCCACATTGCGGATGCCATCTATCAAGAAATTAATAAGGGTGTTTACATCCCAAGTGGAGGATTATAATATGGGTGCACAAAGTTCATTACTTGGCTTGGTTGGCACAGTTGCAGGTGCAGGTATCGGTGCTGCAAATATTGCAGGTAAAATTAAATCTAATGAAAATGACAAGGCGTCTAATATAAAAGGCGCCTCTGTCAAAGATAATGATAATTCCGGTATCGATATGCAAATGGCAATTAAAGCTAGAAAAGAAGCTCAAGCTAAAATTAATGCAATTTATGCTAATAAAGAAATATCCAATAAAGCTAAAACTAGACGTTTAGGCAAAGTTATGGATGATTATAATAAGCAAGTTGGAGGTAAGAAATAATGGCTGCAAATAATGCAAAAATGGTTGATCTTAACCTCTTTATGCAAGCCGGTATAAATCCAAAAACTGGATTACCAGTTAAATTCGGTTCCGGTTATACAAGTAAAGATGATATTAAAAAAGTTCTTAGATTAATTGATGAACAAGATGCGGTTAACCGCTATGTTTGGTATAACTTACCATGTAATTTAACATCTCAAGAACTAGAAAGAATGCTATACTACAAAGGTCAGTTATGCTTCTTCTATATGAAAGACCTAGATGAGTTCTATTTTATGCCATATGCGTTAGATGGAACTATTGACTTCTATGGTCGTTATAACAGAGTTCATCCAGTACCAATGACTTCAGGTACAGATGACAAAGCAGGTAAAGCTCAAGCTGAGTTATTAGCTGCTATTAAATTAGATTGTGTATATGGTATTCAACTTCCAGAAGATGCTGAAAAGACCGATTATACAAAGAAATGTGTTCTCTTACACGATTACACAAAACAACTCTCACAAACTATTATATCTAGACAAGTTGTCAATGATCCAATTATTGACGTTATGGCTGAATGTATTCCATTTATGCGTACTTGCTTAATTGCAGGTTCTGGTATTAAAGGTATCCGCGTTAATGATGCTGATCAACAAGAATCAGTTCATGATGCTTCTAGAGGCTTACTTAAAGCTGCATTATCGGGAGAGCCATGGATTGCGTTACTTGGTAATGTAGATTTCCAAGAATTAACAGACGGTGCTACAATTAAGGCCGAAGAATATATGCTTGCTATGCAATCATTAGACAACCTCAGATTATCAACTTATGGTATTGATAATGGTGGATTATTTGAAAAGAAAGCCCACGAGTTACAAAGTGAAGCTGATATTAATGGTGGCCCAGTAGGTCTTGTCTTACAAGATGGCTTATCAATTAGACAGAACTTCTGCAATATCGTAAATTCAATCTGGGATTTAGGTATTTGGTGCGAACCTGCCCAAAATATTATGGGTATGGATATAGATGGTGATGGTGCTATTTACGATGATGACGCAGATGGTGCTAGCACTGGTGTAGAAGAGGAGGGTAATGACGATGCCGGAATTAACGAATAGTATGATCCCTCAATACTCAACAGTATTGTTTACAGACATTTGGGATAATGTGGATGATTTTAAAGAAGATCTAGCAGATAGTCCATTTGCTGGGTGTATTTCTACATCAAATCCAGATAACGTATCAATTGTATTTTATTTATTATATGCACGTTATGGTAATAACCCAATTGCTAATTTAGATGAAATGCAATGGAAGTTCAAAATTTTTAGTGTAATCTTTCAATATGGCCCAACATGGGAAAAACGTTTGGAATTGCAAGGAAAGATTAGAGCACTAACAGATTCAGATTTGTTAACGGGTTCTAAAGCAATTCATAATCATGCTTTTAATCCAAGTACAGCACCAAGTACAGGTGATTTAAATGAATTACCATACATCAATGATCAACAAACTTCTTCATTTAAGAAGAATAAACTAGATGCATATACACAACAATGGGATATGTTAGAAACAGATGTTACTGAAGATTTCCTTAATAAATTTAAGAAATGCTTTAAAATATTTGTTTCACCAGAAAGACCATTGGTTTATGTATCAGATACGCCAGAAGGCGAGGAGGAGTAATATGAATATTGATATTATTACACAATATGTATTGGCAATTGTTCCAGCTTTTACAGCGATTGTTGGCATGGTTGTTACATTAGGTGTTGGCATTGGTAAAATTAAAAAAGCCAACAAAGAAACAACTACTACTGTTTTAGAAGTTTCAGAAGATACTAGAGAATTAAAAGCCGAATTAAGTGATTTAGTAAAACAAAATAAAGAACTAAAAAAAGAAAATTTGGAATTAAAGAAATCTCTTGACAAAGTTGCGGCTAAAATGGAACACTTATACTATATTGAAAAAGATTATGTAAAAGAAATTAAGGAGTAATTAGTATGGCTGCGTCAGAATTTACAAAGAGCTGTCGTAGAAAACTTTGGTTATTCAGAATCTTAGATTGGATTTGCTTAGCTGCACCATTAATTGTGTATTTCGTCATTGCATTATGTAATGACGGAATTAAAGTGGGCTATAAGCTAACCATGGTTGCTATGCTATTTATAGCAATAGTCTTGACAATATTTAATGTTATTGCACAAAAACGATTAAGATGTCCTATTTGGATAATGTTAATTGGATTGTTTGTAGCAATACGTGAATGGTTGCTTCCATTAGTTATTATTTTGGCAGTTGTGTCAGTACTTGACGATCTAGTATTTACTCCTTTAATTCATTATTATTACACTAAAACAGTAGCTTCAAAAACTATTGATCAACGTGAGGCTGCTAAAGAAAAAGCCGAAAATAAAATTAAAAAAGAAGAAGAGGAATAGATCATGAATATTGAGGAAGAAAGAAAGCAATTTGAAGAAAGAAAACTGGCTAAGAAATTAAAGGATGTTATAGCTCCTACTCGAGAACTTCGTAAAAAACGAGTAGATGCATTTAAGGCTGTAGCATATTATATGGTAATTGGAATAATTTTACTCTTGGTTACCGTATTAATACCTTTCTTAGCCGGTGGGATAAATGCACAAGACTTTAATTATTATATTCCAAAAACTGTTGGAGGATGGATTATTTTCTGGGCTATAAGAGCAGGAACGGTAGTAGGTAATATTACTGTATATGGCTTATTTAAAGCTCAAGCTAAAACTAATGTTAAAGATGATCCATCATATCTTAAAGCTTGTGAATTATTAAACAAAATGAATGGTGAAGAGGGATTCATACCTATGAGTCCTGGAAGAAAAGCGGCAAAGGATTGGACGACAAAAGGTGTGTTTATGACAATCACTACCGCCGCTGAATCAGTTGTAATTGGTACTTTGATATTTAACTTTGATATTGTAACATTCGTATCATGTATATCATCATCAATTACAGCAGTACTATTCGGTATAGTTCAAATGGTAAAGGATGAAATTTACTGGACAGAAGAATATTTGTTATATGCCGAATATGTTTCTCAGAAGAAAAATGAATCTACTGTAATAGAACCAGTAGAAGTACCGGAAGAACCGGAGAAGGAAGAAAACAATGCTTAGTTTTGGAAACAAAGATTTTAGAAATTTACAAGAACAAGTTCTTAAAAATATGTCTGATATTCAAGACATGATGCAAGGTGTTACCGTTCTTGCAGACTTTGGTATTAAAGTTGTTGGTCAAGTAGAATCAGCAGCTGATTTACCAGATCCTTCAGAATACGAAGGTGATTATGGCGATGCATACGTAGTTGGTGAATCAGAGCCATATGATTATTACATTTTTACAAGAGCATTTGAGGGTGAAGAAGAACCACAATGGTTTAATTTAGGACAATTCCCAGTTCCAGGTCCACAAGGTGAAACTGGTCCACAAGGTGAAATTGGTGAAACTCCAAATGTTTCAATGGAGATTGGAACTGTTTCAACATTAATGCCAACCCAAAGTGCTACAGCATCTATTGTAAAATCTGGTACATTAGAAAATCCAGTATTTACATTAAATTTAGCAATTCCAAAAGGATTTATGGGAATGATGGGTTTAACGGGTCCTCAAGGCCCACGAGGTCCTCAAGGTCCACAAGGCGAACAAGGCCCAAGGGGTGAACAAGGTGGTTTAATTGAAATTGTCGGTATTGTAGAAACTGCTAGTCAATTACCATCTCCTTCAACCTTACAAAAATTAGATGCTGCATATTTAGTTGGGTCTTCTCCAGATTATGAATTATATGTTCAAGTTGGTGATGCACCAAGTACAGCATTATGGACTAATTTAGGTGCTATTAATGAAGGTACCGTTGTTACAGTTAACGGAACTCCTCAAACTGTCTGGGAAGCTTCAGGTCAATTTGTTCCTATTTATGATGGCCAATTGGTTGATACATTATATGGCCAAGCTGCAGGTACAGGTAATGGCCAAACACATGTTCCATATGGAACATCTGCTACAGCAAATGCTATTCCACAAAGAGATGTTAATGGCCAAATTATAGTTCCAGAAAATCCAACATTAAATGGACATGCTGCTTCTAAAGCATATGTCGATGCTCACGCAAGTTCTTCACCAATTGAATATCAAGGTGATATTATTGTTGGTAATTCTTCTGGCGAAGAAAGTAGATTAGCAATTGGCTCTGCTGGACAAGTATTAACAGTTAATTCTTCCGGTAATGGATTAGAATATTCAACTATTACTGGTGTTCCATCATATTTATCATCTGATGCTGGAAATGCTTTAAAAGTTAATTCAGCAGGAACCGGATTAGAATGGGGAAGTGCTGGTGGTGGACTAATTAGTGTTCCAAGTGCAAGTTATACTGCTGGCTATTCTTTAGGTGATACCGCAATATCATTTACAAATGGTGATTATTACTGTCAAAAGGGACAATCATTATTAATAAATAATAGTGGAAGAACATCTTTTACTTGGTCTACAAGTAATTTTGGTAGTATTGCTTCCGCTGGAAGTTGCTATTATAAAAATTCAATTTATTTTGGTGATGCTTTAAATAATTCTTCGGGTTATGTATACTCTTCTAGCAATAGTTTAATAGGTACACAAGTCGGTACAAGCCATAACTATGGCTATAATGTTCATAGTATTCTTATGGGCGCTGTAGGAAGAATTAATTCTGGTCTATCATCTCAATATAGCTTTTTAAATGGTTATCAATTTTCTTATTCGGGTTCTCCAAGCTATCCTATTACTTTTAAAGGGTGTATTATAACATCTGCTTCAACATATCACGATTTAGGTTCTATTACTAATACTAATTATATTCATACTGGATGTTTAATTGTTGGTGATGGCCATTTATTAGCAGGAACAAATCATAGAGAATATATTAATATTATTGGTAGATATGGTAAAATTATTGACTCTACTAGACCAGCCATATTTACAGTAGGCTGTGGTGCATCAACAAGTAGTAGAGCTAATTGTTTTTCTACAGGTAATGATGGCACCGATGATTACATTTATATTGGTGATACAAAGCTTACTGAAACTCAATTACAAGCATTAATTGCACTATTATCATAATAGGAGATGTATATGATTGACATTTATATTAAAGGCCAACTTGCTATTACTTGTTTACCTGAGTTACTTAGTCCTATCTTACAATCACTTATACCTATGCTTGGTTTAGAGCTCAAGATTGAGACTAAAGAACATATAGATACTAAAACT
>JAEEGL014171488.1_pt1 | contig 14599 bp, 8 predicted proteins | sample 9134231 | NCBI WGS metagenome assembly JAEEGL01 (sample SAMN16246548, study PRJNA631951) | gut metagenome | biome: gut microbiome; feature: rumen; material: fiber-attached | host: Bos | place: Iran: Karaj | collected 2018-10 | reverse complement strand
AGAAGGACGAAACTAAGAAGGCAGCTCCTGCAAAGAAAGCTACCGCAACCAAGAAGGCAGCTCCTGCAAAGAAGGCTACCGCAGCTAAGAAGGCAGCTCCTGCAAAGAAGGCTACCACTGCTAAGAAGGCTACTACCGCTAAGAAGGCAACCGTAGCAAAGAAGGCTACTACCGCTAAGAAGGCAACCGTAGCAAAGAAGGCTACTACCGCTAAGAAGGCAGTTGCAAAGAAGGCTACCACCGTTAAGAAGGCAGTTGCAAAGAAGGCTCCCGCTAAGAAGGCAACCAAGTAATCTTCTTACTGATCAAACATTAAACGAGATCCCGAGGTCATAAGACCTCGGGATTTTTCTATGTCCGGTGATGACCGGATGATCTAAAAAAGTGTTGTTTTATGTAAATCTGTTGTATAATCAAGTTAAGTTTATCCGACATTAAATTTTTATGATGTTGGGTTTAATTGGAAACACTTTAACACGGATGTGAATGCGTTTTTGTAAAGGAGGTACATATGAGTTCAGTTAACGGAATCTCATCCGGCGGTTATTCATCTTTATATGGAAAGATTGCAAGCGGAAATGCTCTTCCTACTGCGGCTGACGGTGCTGCTGAACTTGCTATCTCCGAAAAGATGAATGCGCAGGTGAATGGATTAAATCAGGGAGCAGACAATATTGCTTCAGGCATCGATGCTATTAAGATTCAGGACAGTGCCCTCGGAGATGTTACCGATTATCTTCAGAGAATGAGAGAACTTGCACTTGCGGCATCCAATACTTTTACTACATCTGATTCCGACAGAGCAATCTATCAGAAAGAGATCGATCAGTTAAAAGAAGGAATTGCCGGAGTTGCAAATATCACTTCTTATAATGAAAAGAATCTTCTTGATGGTTCCAACGGTGATCTTAATATTGCAACTGATGCAAACGGAACCACGGAAAAAATATCCGGAAATAATTCAACACTTGAAGCACTCGGTATCGCTGACTTTGATGTCACCAAATCATTCGATATCAAAGATATCGATAAGGCACTGGAAAAAGTTTCAGGTATGAGAGCTCAGGCCGGAGCAAGTCAGAACAGTCTCGAGCATCTTTATAACATTAACCAGAATACTGCTTACAATATAACTGCAGCAGATTCCAGGATCGAAGATCTTGATATGGAAAAAGCAGTCGGAAATCTTGATAAGCAGAGACTCCTCGACACTATCTCTGTTATGATGCAGAAGAGAAAAGAAGAGGATGAGCAGGACCGCGTAACAAAATTATTTAATTAACGGAGGTAAAGACTATGGCAGATCCGATCATTACCAAAACCATATATGTCGAAACAGAGCCGGTTTCTGCACCTAAAGCTCCGGCTAAAGTTAACGAAAACGAAAATCCTGCGGTTGATAATACACAAAAGCAGGAAAAAGCAAATGCGTATGAGAATGTTGTTGCAACATCCAAAGACGGTGATACCGTTCAGGTAAAGCCCGAAAGTTCCGAGCGACTTGCTGACGGATTTGTATTCAACAAGAGTAACGAAGAGAAAAATACCGAAGCAGTTTCTTCAGCTTCCAAGGAAGAAAAAGATACTCCTTCCAATCAGGATGAGAAGGAAGCCTGGGCACAGAAGTCAGAGAAGATCGCCGATAAAACCGGTGATGAGAAAAATGAAAGACTTCGCGAGATGATTGAAGATGCCAGGGAGAAGAGCGAAGAGACTAAAGAAAACATCAGAGCTCAGGCAAAAGAAGCAGCACAGAAAGATGAAGCACAGAAAGATGAAGATGATGAGAAAGCCGAAGATGGGTCCCAGGCATCCATCAATAATGCATCGGATTCCGATCTTGAGCAGATGTATCTTGAAGGCAAGATCTCAAGTTACGCTTACAATCAGGAGATAGCTTCCAGAAAAGAAGAGAATACCGAAGATAAAGCAGAAAAAGATGCACTTTCCGGAAAGATCACCGGTGCTGAAGCTCAGATGCAGGAAAATGAAAATCTCGGCAAAGCGGTTACAGCCATTGAAAACGGTACCGGTTATCAAACCAAAGAAGAACAGGAAGCAGCAATGAATACCGTTTTCGGAACCGGAAACAATGACAAGGATGATCCCAAGAATTTTGAGATCAATATAATCAAATAAAATATCTTCTATAATAAATATCTCGTTTCCGCAAATGCAGGAGCGAGATATTTATTTGACCCTAAACATAACTGATGGTCAAATTGTGCTTATTTCCGGTCATTTATTTGCATCTTTTGTGTAATAAATGGGTCATATTGAAACTGATATACTAGTATGCTATAATTTTCTCACATGGAAAAACACATCAAATTGATCATAATTTTAGCAGTAGGATTGGTCTTTTGGCTGGTATTACGACTGATCTCGGGAAAGCGGAAGAAGCTTCATGTCCGCTTTATTTGTAATTTACTGAAAACTCTCGATATTGTTGCCTGTGTTTTGGCAATCCTGCAGGTTTATACGGATCTTAACAAGATCGCTGCGGCGGTTCTTACCGGAGGAGGTCTTGTGCTTGCGGTTTTGAGCTTTGCGGCTCAGAAAGTTCTTAATAATATCCTTTCCGGTATCGCCATTTCCATGTCACGTCCCTTTGAGCTGGGAGATAAGATAAAGGTTCTTAACAGCGGAAGCGTTATAGCTGAAGGAACTGTTTCGGATATTACATTAAGACATACCATAATCATGACATATGACGGTCAGTCTTGCATCATTCCCAACGGCACCATTAATGAGAGCATGATCAATAATGTCAGTGCCAAGGACAGGATCGGTAATTTCCTTGAAGTTACGGTTGGTTATAACGATGATCTGGATCTTGCTATCAAAATAATGGAAGAGATCATCAGGAACACGGAAAATGTCATCGACTGTACCGTTCCTCTTATCGCAAGATTCGATGCAGACGGCCCTGTGCTTAAGTCCACCATCTGGACTGCTACATTCGGAGAAAACTATATAGCATGCGGTGCTATCAGAAAGAAGATCGTAGAGAGTTTCAGGGAAAATAACATCACCATTCCTTATCAGACCATTACCATTTCAGGTGAAAGTGATAATGAGGATGATAAGAAAACGGTGTCTGTTAACAAATCTCAGAAGAAAAATAAGAAGTGACTATATATTGAATTGACAACCGGTCAATGAACAAAATATAGGGATTACCGGCTTCAAATTCAGATATATCAGGAACTTTCAAATATGCGACTTAACAACTTAATGGCTTAATGACTATAGGTCAATATAAGGAGACATAATCATGGAAATGACCCTCAGATGGTACGGAAAAAATTACGATACCGTGAAGCTGTGGCAGATAAGACAGATTCCCGGCGTAAAGGGAGTGATCACCACCCTCTATAATAAACAGGCCGGTGAACTCTGGACTGAGGATGAGATAAAGGCTCTTGTTGCGGACGTTGCCGAGGAAGATATGCATATTTCCGGAATCGAGTCCGTAAACATTTCCGATGATATTAAGACCGCAGGTCCCAAAAGAGACGAACACATCGAAAACTATATCAAGACTCTTGAGAACCTGGGAAAGCAGAACATCAAAATGGTCTGCTACAATTTTATGCCCGTCTTCGACTGGACAAGATCCGAACTTGCAAGAGTTCGTCATGACAAATCCACTGTACTTGCATATTCCCAGGATGCCATCGATGCCATCGATCCCGCCAACATGTTTGATTCCATCAAGGATCAGATGAACGGAACCGTAATGCCCGGCTGGGAGCCCGAGAGACTTGAAAAGGTCCGCGAACTTTTTGAAAGTTATAAGGATGTCACCGAAGATATCCTCTTTGATAATCTTGTGTATTTCCTCAAGGCCATAATGCCCGTCTGCGACAAGTATGACATCAATATGGCTATCCATCCCGATGATCCCGCATGGAGTGTATTCGGACTTCCCCGTATCATCAACAACAAAGAAAACATCAATAAGATGCTGAAAGCGGTTGATAACGTTCACAACGGACTTACCTTCTGCTCAGGATCTTTCGGAACCAATCCCGAGAACGATCTTCCCGATATGATCAGATCATTTGCCGGAAGAGTTCATTTTGCACACGTCAGAAATCTGCAGTTCAACTCTTTCTGTCATGCGGACGGAAGTGCGGTTAAGGCATGGACCGGTAAGGATATTCCCGTAGGAAAGCCTGATTTCGAGGAGGCGGCACATCTTTCAAGCGACGGAAGTTTCGATATGTATGAGATTGTAAAAGCTCTGTATGATTCGGGATTTACCGGACCCATCCGTCCCGATCACGGAAGAATGATCTGGGGTGAGGAAGCAATGCCCGGATACGGCCTGTATGACAGAGCACTTGGTGCGGCATATATCAATGGTCTTTGGGAAGCGATAGAAAAATCGCAGGGAGGCAAAAGATGAAACTTTCATTAGAAGGAATTAAGGATGCTGCTGCATGGGAGAGCAAGGGATACCACCTGCCTGCCTATGACGTAAATGAGATAAAAAAGAATACCGATGAAGCTCCCGAATGGGTTCATTTCGGTGCTGGTAATATTTTCAGGGCATATCACGCAAGACTTGCACAGGAACTTATTGAAAAAGGTCTTATGAAGAGCGGCATCGTTGTTGCCGAGGGCTTCGATTATGAGATCATCGACAAGGCATATAAGCCTTATGATGATCTTTCCATACTTGCTATCCTTAAATCTGACGGAAGTGTAGAGAAGCAGGTCATTGCATCTGTGTCTGCTTCCGTAAAACTCGATACATCCATTCAGGATGATTTCACTTACCTTAAGAAGGCGTTTATAAACAAGAGCCTCAAGCTTGCAACCTTCACCATTACCGAAAAAGGATACAGCCTTAAGGGTGCTGACGGAAAATTCACTGCAGCCGTAAATGAGGATATGCTCAAAGGGCCCTTCAAGCCTGTCAGCTATATCGGAAAGGTAAGCTCTCTTTTGTATGAAAGATACCTTGTGGGCGGCTATCCGATTGCAATGGTAAGTACCGATAACTGTTCCCATAACGGTCAGAAACTGTATAATGCGATCCATGAGTTTGCTCTTGAGTGGGTAGGAAACGGCGTTGCAGACAAGGAATTCTTAAATTACATAGAAGATAACAGCAAGGTTTCTTTCCCTTGGTCCATGATCGATAAGATCACACCCAGACCCGATGATTCCGTTAAGGATATGATCGCAGCTGACGGAGTTGAAAACCCCGAGCCTGTTATCACTTCTTTCCACACCTATGTTGCTCCTTTTGTTAATGCTGAAGAGAGCGAGTATCTTGTTATCGAGGATGATTTTCCTAACGGAAGACCTGCCCTGGAGAATACCGGCGTGATCTTTACCGACCGCGACACCGTTAATAAAGTTGAGAGAATGAAGGTTACCACCTGCCTCAATCCCCTTCATACTTCACTTGCTGTGTACGGATGTCTTCTCGGATATACAAGGATCTCAGAAGAAATGAAGGATGAGGATCTTCTTAAACTCATCAATATCGTGGGTTATACCGAGGGACTTCCCGTTGTTACTGATCCCGGTGTCATCAGTCCTTCCGATTTCATTGATACCGTTGTTAACAAGAGACTCCCCAATCCCTTCATGCCCGATACTCCTCAGAGGATCGCATGTGATACTTCACAGAAGATTCCCATCAGATTCGGCGAGACCATCAAGAGTTACATTTCAGATAGTTCCAAAAAGGTAACTGACCTTAATGCGATCCCTCTTGTTATTGCAGGATGGCTCCGCTATGCAAAGGGCATTGATGATAACGGAAAAGAATTCGAATGCAGCCCGGATCCCATGCTGTCACGCATTCAGGACAGCTTAAAGAGCCTCGAATTCGGCAAGGAACTTGACCGTGAAGAGACTGCAGCGGTTCTTCTTCCCATTCTGAAAAATGAAACTCTTTTTGCTACAGATCTTGTTAAAGCAAAGCTTTCAGATAAGATAATCGATTTCTTTATTAGTGAGATGAAAGGTGCAGGTGCCGTAAGAAGCACACTTCACAGCGCACTTTTCTAAAGGGAGAGAAAATGAGTGATCTGAGACTTCCCAGACTCTGGTCTGACGGTGTTGTTATCCAGATGTATAAGCCTGTTCACGTTTGGGGATGGGCGGATAAAGGCTCCAAAGTCACATGTACGCTTAAGATTTCGGGATCGGACAATAAGTCTGAATCCGCTGTTTGTTCCGATTCGGGAAGGTTTGATGTTACATTTGATGTTTCACTTGAACCCGGAACAAAGCTGGAATTAAAGGTCAGTGACGGCAGCGATGAACTCACCGTAAAAGATATTCTTACCGGTGAAGTCTGGCTTACCACAGGTCAGTCCAATATGGATCTCACCTTTGACAGGCTTAAGGATAATTATCCCGATGTGATCGCAAGATCCGAAAACGACAACATCAGAAGCTTTGATATCACTTCCGATTCCTGTTACTCCGGCCCTCTTGAAGATAACCGGACGGGAGAATGGAGAAAAGCATGTCCCGGGAATATGTATGTGATCTCGGGTACTTCATATTTTTTTGCGAAGCATATTTATGATGCTCTTAAGATCCCTGTGGGTATCATTCATGCAAGTCTCGGCGGTTCACACATCTATTGCTGGATGGATAAAGAAATGCTTGCCGGATACCCTGAACTTCTGGAAGAAGCTTCCAAATATGCCGATCCCGAGTTTATCAAAGAAGTAGAAAAGAAGAACGCGGAAAACGGTGATATTTGGATAGGAGCCACAGAAGAAAACGATAAGGGCCGCGCCGGAAAATGGGAAAACGGACTTCCCGAAGGGGAGACCGGTACCATTGAACTTCCGGATTTCTTTGATAACGATGAGCTTAAGGGAATGCGCGGTGTTGTCTGGTTTGAAAAGAAATTCACGGCTGATTCGTCTATTGCAAATATCGAAGCAAAGATCTGGCTCGGTACCATAAGCGATTCCGATGAAGTATATGTCAACGGAGTGTTTGTTGGAACCACAGGATACCAGTATCCTCCCAGAAAATACGAGATTCCCAGGGGAGTCATCAAAGAGGGTGAGAATTCCGTTGTTGTAAGAGTCAGAGTTGACGGCGGACAGGGAAGGATCACCAGGGGCAAGAGACTTATGATCTTCAACAAGTTCTTCCCCGTAGATCCCTGGTCAAACTCAGTACAGGAAGGTGCCGTAGACCTTTCCGGAACCTGGAACTACAAGGTAGGATGTAAGCTTGATCTGGAAGTGGCTCCCACTGATTTTATCAACTGGAAAGCAACAGGTCTCTTTAACTGCATGACTGCTCCCGCAACAAACATGCCTATCCAGGGCGTTGTATGGTATCAGGGAGAGTCAGATGCGGATATTCCCGATAAATACAAAGAATTTACACGTCTCCAGGTTGAGGGGTACAGAAGGCTGTGGAAAGAGGAAAACCTCCCTTACATCTTTGCACAGCTTCCCAACTGGACCGATTCATACGATATTCCCGAAGAAGGAAATCATGAGGGATGGGCCGATTTCAGACAGGTTCAGACTGAGATCTCCCAAGAGATTCCCGGTGTATATATGGCAATAACCATGGATGCCGGCGAGGATAACGACCTTCACCCCATGGATAAATATGCCGTGGGAACAAGGCTCGCAAAGATCGCACTTTGTAAATGTGATCATCACGGACACGTATATGATTATCAGGGGCAGCTGGAAGATTACGGAGCAGGTCCCAAACTGGAATCTGTAGCTTCTTCCAAATCCGGAAAGGGTTACGAGATCACTCTTAAGTTCTCAAACTGCGGACTGGAGATCATTCAGAACATAGATCCGGACAGCGGTAAGGACAGCGCCATCACCGATTTCTCCGTTGAAGCGGGTGGAAAGATTTATCCCGTCAGAGCGGAAGTTACTGCCAAGGATACTGTAAAGCTCTACTTTGATAAGGATATCGTTCCGGAGAAAGTAAGGTATCTGCAGAAGAGTACCAACACCGGCGCCATGCTTTACAATATGGATGATGACTGCGGTCTTGAACTGGCAAATCCCCTGGCACCTTTCATCGCAAAAATTTAACTTTTATTTTAGCCACTGTATTTGTTACATTTATAGTAACGGTGCGGATGATGTATCCAAACACCATCCGCACTTTTTTTATACACAGATGGCATTCAAACAGAGGTATGACAATGAGATATTTATTTAATAAGGGCTGGAAATTTCTGGAGACAAAAGCAGGCACCGGATATCCCGAGGCCATGGACAGGATTGCGGATTTTAATCCCGTTCAGATCCCTCATGACTGGATGATATACGGTTCTACGGATCTCTACAGGGACAGTACCGGATGGTATATAAGAGAACTTGATATCGATGCGAAAGTGGGCAGATATTTCCTTGAATTCGATGCGGTTTACATGGACAGCGTAGTCTACGTAAACGGTGTGGAAGTATGTGAATGGAAGTACGGATATTCTGCTTTTGACTGTGATATTACGGACCGGATCCGGGAAGGAAAAAACATCATCGCTGTGGGTGTGACATACATGTCACCTAACACCAGATGGTATTCCGGAGCGGGAATTATCAGAAATGTTTATATCCGTCAGACAGGTGAAACATACATCGCAAAAGACGGAGTCTATGTTTCAAACAGAGTAGAAGAGGGCAGAAGAATACTGCATTTTGAGACGGAAGTAAAAGGAAAGTCTCCCGATAAAGCAGTGATGGTTTATACCGTGACGGATAAGTCCGGAAAAGAAATCACACTTAACAGAATAAGCGATAATGATTACGAGATCCCGGATCCTCAACTTTGGGATATAGATGATCCCCGGCTTTATAAACTCAAAGTAACAATGACTTCGGAGGAAGATACTGATGAAGCAGTTGTAACTTTCGGCATCAGGGATATTGAATTTGATCCCGAAAAAGGATTCCTCCTTAACGGAAGGAATTTCAAACTGAACGGAGTGTGTGAGCATCACGATCTCGGCGCACTGGGTGCGGCATTTAATAAATGTGCCATGAGAAGAAAACTCAGTATGCTTCGAACCATGGGGGTGAATGCCCTCAGAACATCCCATAACATGCCTGCTCCGGAAGTTCTTGATCTGTGCGATGAAATGGGCTTTGTTGTCATGACTGAGTGTTTTGACATGTGGTACAGACCCAAGACCGAATACGACTATGCAAGATTTTTCGGTGAATGGCATGAAAGAGATATTGAGAGCTGGGTCAGACAGGACAGGAATCATCCTTCCGTTATCATGTGGAGCATAGGTAATGAGATATATGATGTTCATGCGGATGAGAATGCTCCCGAGACCGTACGTCATCTCATGGATGTGGTTTACAGATTTGACCCGTATAAAAATGCCATATGTACTTTTGCTTCCAATTTCATGCCCTGGGAGGGCGGACAGAAGTGCGGTGATGTTCTGAAACTTGTGGGATACAACTATTCAGAGAATATCTATAAAGAACATCACGAAAAATATCCCGACTGGATAATCTACGGAAGCGAGACCGCTTCCCTTGTTCAGAGCAGGGGTGTATATAAATTCCCGTTGTCTGTGACTAAGTTATCGGATGAGGACGAGCAGTGTTCAGCCCTCGGTAACTGTAACACCAGCTGGGGAGCAAAGAGCATAGAAGCCTGCATTTGCGATGACCGTGATATGGAATTCAGCGCAGGACAGTTTTTATGGACCGGATTCGATTACATCGGTGAGCCCACACCTTATCATACAAGAAATTCATATTTCGGCATGATCGATACCGCGGGATTCCCCAAGGATTATTACTATGTTTTCAGATCGGCCTGGACTGATCCGAAAACTTCACCCATGGTACATATTTTCCCTTACTGGGATTTTAATCCCGGTCAGATGATCGATGTCAGGGTGTGCTCCAACGAAGATACCGTCGAACTATTCCTCGGTACTGAAAGTCTCGGAGTGCGGCACCTTACACACAAGCCCGGAAGCGGACACAAGATCATAGCAGATTATAAGGTTCCCTACAAAAAAGGTGACCTGCACGCTGTCGGATATGACAGTGAAGGCAATATAACCTGTACCGAATACATGCGATCCTTTGGGGATTCTGCCACCATTGAGATGGAACCTGATGCCATGACCATGAGGGCAGGTTCCGATGACCTGATATTTGTTGAGATCTATACAAGGGATGCTGCGGGAAATCCGGTCATGAATGCCTGTGACCGTATTAACATAAGTGTAACCGGCCCCGGAAGACTTGTGGGCCTTGATAACGGTGACAGCACCGATGTGGATTATTATAAGGGTCGCAGCAGAAGACTCTTTAACGGAAAACTACTGGCCATCATCGCTCCCGGTGATGAGCCCGGAACTGTTGTAGTCGGTGCATCGGGAACAGGCCTCAAAGACGGAAACGTTGTCCTTGAATGTACCTCTGAAGCAGTTGATAAGACTCTTGGCGGATACGTGGCATATCCTTCACCTTTTGATAAAGGCACAGCAGAATATCTGGAGGAAAACAAAGATCTCCCTGTCCTTCTCGGAAGCAAAAAGGAAGTTCCCGTAAGAAAGATCGAGATCATCGCAGTCGACAGAAAACTGACTGCAGACAAAAAAGAAACAAATGTAAAAGTTAAGGTCTATCCTGAGGATGCAACGGATAGGGATGTCATTTTCAAGGCGGTCTCCGATAAGGGAGTTCCGGTAAATTATGCTGAAATTGAAGCCGGAGATGACGAAGCTCTGATCAGGGCCAAGGGTGACGGAGAATTCCGATTAAGATGTATGTCAAAGTCCGGCACGGATTCCATCAGGGTTATCTCCGAACTTGAATTTGAAATAGAAGGTGTGGGCAAGGCTGTAACAGATCCTTATGATTTCGTATACGGAAGTTCATACACTTATTCCGAAGGCGAGATCGGTGCCGGTAATGAGATGGGCTATGCCACAGCAAGAGGAGAGAGATCTCTTGTGGGATTTGAAAATATGGATTTCGGCAAATTAGGATCTGCGGAATTTACCATGCCTGTTTTTGCACTTGATTCCGATGCCCATCCTTTCAAAGTCTATGACGGAATTCCTTCCCGCGGCGGAAAACTCATCGGAGAATTCGTATATCAGAAACCTTCCATCTGGAATGTTTACCAGGAAGATACATGGAACCTGGAAGAACCTCTTATAGGCTCACACACTCTTTGCTTTGAGTTCGATGACAAGATCCATGTCAAGGGATTTTCCTTTGCTAAACCTGATAAAGCATTTATGTATCTTAACGGTGCCGATGCCGATGAAATGTACGGTGATGATTTTACCGTTAACGGAACTTCCGTTGAAGGCATAGGAAATAACGTGACCATTAATTTCACCGGCATGGATTTCGGCGAAAAAGGTACCGGCAGAGTTCTCATAAAAGGAAGAGCGCCTAAGGGAACAAATACCATTCATGTAAGATTCTTTGATGAAAATGGTGAATCACGAAACGTAATAGAATTCGCACAGTGCGAAGAAGTAACTGAGCGCGAATTTGAAATAGAAAAAACAACAGGCATGAAGAACGTTTCATTCGTCTTCATGCCCGGAAGCTGTTTTGATCTTGCAGGTTTTAAGTTCTTATAAGTCCTGTCATTCCTCTGCGTTAGGTTCTGAAATATCCGGCAGAGGACTGTCGGGATCAAGCGCAGGCTTTGGAGTATAGCGCCTGTTCATCTTTCTGTATTCCGATGGTGTGCAGTTTTTGTAGGATTTAAATACCCTGTTGAAAGTAGACAGGGATTTGAATCCGGACTGCAGTGCCACATCAAGGATCGACAGATCCGGCTGGTTTAAATACATCTCGGCAAGAAGGATTCTCTTCTGAGTCAGATATTCATAACAGGATACATGCGCGAACTGTTTGAACAGTCTTGCATAGTGGAATCTTGAAAAACCCGCCATTTCGGCAAGTGCATCCATATCGATATCTTCGGTGCAGTGCTCGGAGATGTAGTTGCATACATCCATGAAACGTCCGATGTACTCCTGGTTCTTGGAAGAAGATTTTCCGAGCTGGGGTACTCTTTCTTCCATGCAGTCTCTTCCCACATCGACCATGAATCTCATGAGAAGCGAATAAATGGCAGCACCTGCGTAGGGCTTGTTTGATTCATATTCCTCCCTGGTCTGATCCAGGTATTCCCAAAGTTTTTTTGAAAGCTCCGGACTTTCACTTTTTCTTACTATGATGCATTCGCCGAGAGAGTGGAGCAGTCCGCTCAGGGATGAGACATTTCCTATGAGGCTGTAGTCGAACATGAGAATAAGTCTCTTACCGTTTTTGGGAGCATAGAGTCTGTGAAGTGTTCCGCTCATGATGACAGCAATGTCACCGGGACTTATAACGTGTTTTTCCTTGCCTACTTCAACGGTGTAATCATTCTCTGTGGGTGCGATTATCTCCGTTGCGGTATGCCAGTGGAGAGGATAGTCCTCAGCCACATCGTTGTGATAAAGTCTTACACCCTGTATTTCTTCGTATTTTACGGTTTCTCTACCGTGTTCAAGTACCGGAAGCATATCTGTCCTTTCGAAAACAGGCATAGTCGCCTATATATATCTTAATTCTCTTTTGTCAAAATGAAAAGCAAAATTTGAATTAAATTGAGCAAAAAATCATTAATTGTTAATAAGCAAAATGTGTCAACTATTGAGCAATAAGTCGTAGGAAGTGGATTTCGTTTAAATATACGATAATTACAACAATGTCAGCCCATGGTGTTTTACAGGCAACGAACATTTTTTAAGGAGAAAAAAATGGATCTTGTAAAAAACGAAGCTAAGATTAGCGAATTCAGAAAAAGAGCTGAGGAACTGGTTTCAAAGATGACTCTTGAAGAGAAGGTTTCCCAGACTCTCAACCACGCTCCCGCAATAGAGCACCTTGGCATCAAGGCATATGACTGGTGGAATGAAGCTCTTCACGGCGTTGCAAGAGCAGGCACGGCTACCGTATTTCCTCAGGCTATCGGACTTGCTGCCACCTTCGATGAGGATCTTCTCGAAGAACTTGGTGATGCTGTTTCTACCGAGGGACGTGCAAAGTTTAATATGCAGCAGAAATATTCAGACACAGATATTTATAAGGGACTTACTTTCTGGGCTCCCAACGTAAATATCTTCCGTGATCCCAGGTGGGGAAGAGGACAGGAGACTTACGGTGAGGATCCTTATCTTACTTCAAGACTTGGTGTCAGATATATCAAGGGACTTCAGGGACATGACGAGAATCATCTCAAGGCAGCAGCCTGCGCAAAGCACTTTGCCGTTCACTCAGGTCCCGAGCCCGAGAGACATCATTTCAACGCTGTAGCTTCCATTCAGGATATGCGTGAGACTTATCTCCCTGCATTCAAAGCCTGTGTTCAGGAAGCTAATGTTGAAACCGTTATGGGTGCTTATAACCGTACCAACGGCGAGCCCTGCTGCGGATCCAAGACTCTCCTCAAGGATATCTTAAGAGATGAGTATGGATTCAAGGGACATGTTGTTTCCGACTGCTGGGCTATCAGGGATTTCCACACCGGACATATGGTAACCGCTGATGAAGTAGAATCTGTAAGCCTTGCTATGAACAATGGCTGCGATCTTAACTGCGGCGACCTTTTCGTATATCTCAAGGATGCTGTTGAGCAGGGCAAGGTCAAGGAAGAGAGACTTGATGAAGCTCTTGTAAATCTTTTCACCACCAGAATGAAGCTGGGTATGTTTGACGGTGAGAAGACTGCATTTGACGGCATTACCATGGCAGAGGTTGATTCAAAAGAGCATAAAGCTCTCAACCTGAACACCTCCGCAAGAAGCCTTGTTCTTCTTAAGAACGACGGCGTTCTTCCCCTTGACAAGAGCAAGATAAAGACCGTTGGTGTCATCGGACCCAATGCCGATTCAAGACGTGCTCTTGTTGGTAACTATGAGGGTACCGCTTCCAGATATGTAACTGTTCTTGAGGGACTTGAGGATTATCTCGGTGATGATGTTACCTTCAGATATTCCGAAGCATGTGACCTTGTTAAGGACAGAGTCAGCGGCCTTTCAAAGGGTGATGACAGAATTTCCGAAGTTAAGAGCGTATGTGAAGACAGTGATGTTATCTTCGTAGCTCTCGGACTCGATGCAGGTATCGAGGGCGAAGAGGGTGATGCGGGTAATGAGTTTGCCAGCGGCGACAAGATCGACCTGAATCTTCCCGGACTTCAGCAGGAAGTTCTCGATACTGCAGTAGCCAGCGGAAAGCCCGTTATCCTTCTTCTCCTTGTAGGAAGTGCTCTTGCAGTTAAGGATGAGAAAGTAAATGCTGTCATCCAGTGCTGGTATCCCGGTGCTATGGGCGGTAAGGCCATTGCCGAGACTGTTTTCGGAGACAGAAATTTTGAAGGAAAGCTTCCTGTGACCTTCTACAAGTCAGCAGCAGAGCTTCCCGATTTCACCGATTATTCCATGAAGGGCAGAACCTACAGATACATGACCACTGAGGCTCTTTATCCCTTCGGATACGGACTTTCATATACTTCATACGAGTATGCAAATGTAAAGGCAGATAAGACCGTTCTTGACGATAACGGAATCGACATAGAATTT
>JAEEGL017368790.1_pt1 | contig 14600 bp, 10 predicted proteins | sample 9134231 | NCBI WGS metagenome assembly JAEEGL01 (sample SAMN16246548, study PRJNA631951) | gut metagenome | biome: gut microbiome; feature: rumen; material: fiber-attached | host: Bos | place: Iran: Karaj | collected 2018-10 | reverse complement strand
CTTTTTCCTAAAAATGCCTCAATGTTAAAAAAACTGTCATATATTTTTCACATTCGGGGTATAGAATAGCATCAGAACAGGGAAAGAGACCCTAAGATATACATATCCCGCAATACGGGAGAAAGGATGTTGCTTTATGGAACAGAATTACAACGGTTACAACAATAACAATTACAACAGCAATAACAACTATACCGGCTATCAGGGACAGCCGCAGTATATAGACCCTGTACCCGTACAGCCGGCAAGGAAGTCCGGCAAGGGCAGGCTCGCCAAGGTCATCGCTCTTATCGCGGCGGTGGCGGTGGTAGGCGGCGGTGCCGGCTTCGGCGGAGCGTTCCTCGCTTCGAACATGATAAAGACTGCTTCGCCGGCTTCAACGGCAGCAGCGACCGACGGCGGTACTATAACGGCTTCCTACAACCTTGACGACGACAAGAAGTCCGACGACGGCGGCAGCAAGAACGGCGACGTATCAACAGCCCTCGCAGCTATCACGGCTTCCGAGACCGGAGATGTGTCGGCGGCTACATCGAGAGACACGAACGTCGTTCCTACGGGACCGAACGGCACATACACCGCCGACGAGCTTTATGAGGCGGTAAACGACACTATCGTGTTCATCAAGGTCTATGAGAACCAGAGCTATTCGAGCGGATACGACTACTACGACTATTACTTCGGCTATGGCGGAGGAAGCAGAGAGAAGGAAACGAACAGTGAGCCCGTATATGCCGGCTACGGCAGCGGTATCGTGTTCACCGAGGACGGATACATCCTCACCAACGCTCACATAGTTGATGACGGCGTGAAGTTCGTGGTCGAGGTAAACGACTATGACGATCCCGATACCAAGCACGAGTATGAGGCAACGGTTGTAGGCTCGGACAACTCCACCGATATCGCGGTGCTTAAGATCGAGCGTGATGAACCGTTCCGTGCGGCAAAGATCGGCAACAGCGACAGCCTTAAGGTTGGTCAGGACATCTGCGTTATAGGCAACCCCGGTATTACCGCAAAGATCCTGTTCGATCACACCCTCACCAAGGGTATAGTTTCCGGGCTCGATATCGAGTGCCTTGCTGATAACGGCTACAGCATAAGCCTTATCCAGACAGACGCGGCTATCAACTTCGGCAACTCCGGCGGCGGTATGTTCGATATGTACGGCAACGTTGTGGGCGTGGTGAACTCCAAGATCGTAGTCACCAACTATGAAGGTCTCGGGTTTGCGCTCACTATCAACGAGGCAAAGCCGATAATGGAAGATCTTCTCAACTACGGCTATGTCAAGAGCCGTCCGGTGCTCGGCGTTTCCACCGTTGAGCTCACCGAATACCGCGCACAGCTTTACGGCGCAAAGCTTTCCAAGGGACTTCTCATAACCGGTCTGAACGAGGGTGCTCCCGTCGAGAAAAGCGGACTCAAGGTCGCGGATATCGTCACCAAGATCAACGGCATCAATGTCGAGACAATATCGGACGTACAGGCTATCATCGGCAAGCTCAGAGTCGGAGACAAGGTAACCGCCACGGTAGCGCGTGAGAACGGACTCGGCGGAATGGACAGCGTTGAGATAGAGATAGAGCTTACCGAAAGCTCCGAGAACTGATAAATAGCAGTACTTTGATGTAAGGCAGGTATCATACCCTCCGTTCCGGTTTCCGGGGCGGAGGGTTCGTTATGTCTGTCGTTTGCCACGTCGGGAAGGTGGTAAATATGCCCTAAAAAATGTGTAATTTGGCAAATTTTGTGTAGAAAAAGCTATTTACTTGCAAAAGAAAATATGTTATAATATTAAAGTGCCTGTGAATTACCGGTATCAGGCGCGCATACATGGCAGACGGCTATGTTTCGTTGTTGTGAAGGAGATGTACAGCTCTATGAAGTATTTGCTTTGTTACACCGAAAAATATGACGACGACAAGAATGTGAAGGTCGAGAGCGAGGCTTTCGATGATTTCGCGGACGCGGTAGTGCGGTACACTCTCATGTGCGGCGGACGGGACAATGTTGTTCTTGCCGAAACGGAAAGTGCGCGGATAATAAGTCAGTTTACCCGGTCTCAGTGCGACGAGAACTCCGGCTGTGTTCCCTCGGTATTCATAAAATAAACGTGCGCTTACGATCACGAAAAGCTGTCCCGGTATACAGACGGCTTTGATATCTGTCGATGCACCCGGAAAACAAACAGGGCATCAGAAAGGAAAAAGTTATGGAAACAAAAACAAACGTGGCCGATCCGACCGTTAAGGCGGGTACGGTGAAGAAAAGCTCGAACACGAGCTACATAAGAACGATAGTCGGCATGGGCGTCATGACCGCGATAGTGGTAGTGCTCCAGCTCCTTTCGTCCGTGATACACTTCGGTCCGTTCAGCATCACGCTCGCTCTTACGGCTATGATAGTCGGCGGCGCGGTGTACGGGATATGGGGTGGAGCGTGGCTCGGTCTCGTAATGGGACTTACGGTGCTTATAAGCGGTGACGCGGCGCCTTTCATGGTGCTGAGTCCGGTGGGAACGATACTTACCGTGCTGCTCAAGGGCGCTCTTGCGGGATTTGCTGCCGCTTGCATTTACAAGCTCATCGACGGCAAGAGCAGGTTCGGCGCGGTCATAGCGGCGGGTATCACAGCCCCGGTCGTCAATACGGGTATCTTCCTCATAGGCGTGTATGTGTTCTTCCTTGACGCTATAAGCTCGTGGGCAGACTCCGCGAACCTCCCTGTCGGAGAGTACATTTTCACCGGTCTTATCGGTCTCAACTTCCCCGTTGAGCTTATGGTGAACCTTGCGCTCAGCACAGTCACCGTAACTATCATCGGTATCGTCAAGAAGTCCATGGCGGAGCGTCAGTGACATCTGTACATCAATATCGGCTTTTTCCGGCCTTCACCGCTGAAAACCGGAGAAAACGCAGCCTCCCGACGGCGTAATCTGCCAGTGGAGGTTTTTGCGGTTTTATGAAAAGGATAATAGAATGGAATATTTTCTGAATACCGCACGCCAGCTTCCCGAGTTCCGCTCGGCGGAGTCGGCGGTAAGCGGTATGCCCGTTATGATAACGGGACTTTCCCATATCCACAAGGCTCACTTCCTTGCGGCTCTCTCAATGGAGAAGACCGCCCCGGTCATCGTGATATGCGATACCGAGGGCGAGGGCGCAAGGCTCTGTGCGGATATCAACACCATGACCGGCGAGGAGACGGCGTTTTCCTTTCCGGCGAAGGATATTGTGCTCGGGGACGTTGACGCGGTATCGCGCGAGTACGAGCACAGACGCATCGGCATACTTTCGCGTATGCTGTCCGGTACCGCGAAGCTCGTCTGCGCCACCCCCGAAGCCGCGTCGCAGATAACTATCCCGCGCAGGATACTGAAAAAGCGCACTGTAACTATAAAGGCGGGCGACCGTATCTCTCTGCCCGCGATCACGTCCGCTCTGGTCGAAGCGGGCTATTCGCGCTGTGACCAGATAGAGGGCGTTTCCCAGTTTTCGGTGCGCGGCGCGATACTTGACGTTTACCCCGTGAATTTCGGCGCGCCGGTCAGGATAGAGCTGTGGGGCGACGACGTTGACACCGTATCGACCTTCGATGTGGAGTCCCAGCGCCGTATAGACACGATCAAGTCCGTGGACATCGCTCCCGCGCTCGAAACGCTGTTCCTCGACAACGAGCAGATTGCCGAGAAGCTCAGCGCCCTGCTCCCGAAGATCCGCGGCCGGAAAGCCGACGAGGTGAAGCAGCGCGTCCGCAATGACATAGAGAGCGTACGCGGCGGGGCAGCCTGCGTGAATACCGACCGCTATCTCCCGCTTTGCTACGACGAGGAGGAAACGCTGTTCGACTACGCGGAAAACGTGATCGTCTGCGAGAACACCGCCTGCAGCGAGAGCTTCCGTTCCGCATACACCCAGCATACCGAGGACATAAAGCTGCTGTTCGAGGAGGGCGTTCTGTGCAAGGGGCTTTACCGCTACCTGCTGACCAAGACCGAGTACCAGACCGCCGTAGATACGCGGATAAGCATTTATCTCGACAACTTCATGCGCGGCGGGGATATCCGCCTCTCGAAGCTCATGAGCGTTTCGGCGGGACAGGTCGCGCCGTGGAGCGGTGAATACAGGGTGCTGCTCGATGAGATCAAGAACTACCTGAACGAGAATTTCAGCGTGATCGTCATGGCGGGTACGGAAAAGGCGGCGAAGGTGCTCGCGGAGGATCTTCGCGGCGACGGCATACCCTCCGACTTTTCCTCCGAGCCGAAAAAGCTTTACGCCAGAAGGGTGTATGTTACCCCCGGCGTGCTAACGTCGGGCTACAGCTACCCCGAGGCGCGGCTCGCCTGCATTTCCCACACCTCGGTGACGATACAGACCCGTGAAGCTCCCAAGCGCAAGAAGGCAGAGATGATAAACTCGCTCAACGATATTTCGGTGGGCGATCTTGTGGTGCACAACACCTATGGTATAGGTGTGTTCGACGGCGTTACGAAGCTTACGCAGGATCATGTAAGCAAGGATTACATCAAGATAAAATACGCCGGCACCGATGTTCTGTATGTGCCGGTTACCCAGCTCGACCTTATCTCGCGGTACATCGGCGCGGGAGACGTGAACACGGTCAAGCTGTCGAAAATGAATTCAGACCAGTGGCAGAAGACCAAGACCAAGGCGAAGGCTGCCGCGAAGGAAATGGCGGCGGAGTTCATAGAGCTCTACTCCAAGCGCATGAAGACAAAGGGGTTTGCCTTCGACCCGGACGGTCCCGAGCAGTCGGAGTTCGAGAACCATTTCAGCTACGTCGAAACCGACGATCAGGTGCGCTGTATCAACGAGATCAAGCTCGACATGGAGAACGACAAGCCCATGGAGCGGCTTTTGTGCGGCGACGTCGGCTTCGGCAAGACCGAGGTGGCTCTGCGTGCGGCGTTCAAGTGCATTATGAGCGGGAAGCAGTGCGCCATGCTCTGTCCCACCACCGTGCTCGCGTGGCAGCACTATCAGACCGTGCTGAAACGAATGGACGGGTTCGGGCTGGATATCGAGCTCCTGTCGCGTTTTCGCACGCCGAAGGAGATCAAGACCACGATAGAGCGCATGAAGCGCGGCTCGGTGGATATGGTGATCGGCACCCACCGCCTCGTGCAGGACGACATCGAGTTCAAGGATCTCGGACTTGTGATAATAGACGAGGAGCAGCGCTTCGGAGTTGCTCACAAGGACAAATTCAAGCAGATGTTTGCGGGTGTGGATATACTCACCCTCTCCGCGACCCCCATACCGCGCACCCTCAACATGGCGATGTCCGGTATCCGCGATATGAGCGTCATCGAGACCCCTCCGCAGGACAGACAGCCCGTGACCACCTATGTCATCGAGCATAACGACGGCGTTATTGCACAGGCTATCAATAAGGAGCTGCGCCGGGGCGGGCAGATATACTATATACACAACCGTATCGAGTCCATATTCCAGCGCGCCTCCGAGCTGCACAAGCTCGTCCCCGAGGTGCGGATAGGCATAGCACACGGGAAAATGGACGAGGACGAGCTGCTTGAAGTGTGGAGAAAGCTTCTCGAACACGAGATAGATATGCTCGTCTGCACCACGCTTATCGAGACCGGCGTTGACGTGCCGAACTGCAACACCCTTATCATCGAGAACGCGGACTACATGGGGCTCGCACAGCTCCACCAGCTCAGAGGGCGCGTCGGGCGTACAAACCGCCGTGCGTTCGCGTACTTCACCTTCAAGCGGGGCAAGGAGCTCACCGAGACCGCGTCCAAGCGCCTTGAAGCGATACGCGAGTTCACGCGCTTCGGCTCGGGCTTCCGCATAGCTATGCGCGACCTCGAAATACGCGGGGCGGGCTCTATACTCGGAGCGTCCCAGTCCGGACACATGAGCGCGGTCGGGTACGATATGTACCTGAAGCTGCTCGACGAGGCGGTGAAGGAGCAGCGCGGCGAGGAACCCCAGAAGCAGGCGGAGTGCCTTGTGGACGTGAAGGTGGATGCGTATATCCCGGAGGACTATATCTCCAATCAGGCGCAGCGTATCAGCTGCTACAAACGAATAGCGCTTATCCGCAGCGACGACGACGCATACGATGTGACCGACGAGCTCATAGACCGCTACGGTGAGATACCCGCGCCGGTGGAGGGGCTTATCGAGGTTGCGCAGATACGCAACAACGCCCAGAGCCTCGGCATAACGGAGATACTGCAGGGCAAGGACGGGCTCAGCTTCTACACCGAGAACCCGGATATGCAGCGCCTCGGACGGCTCAATGCCGCAATGGACGGGCGCGTGAGCCTTGACCTCATGGGCAAGACCTGTTTCAGGATAATGCCCGAAAAGAACGAAAAAACACTCGCGTTGATGAAGCGTATCATCGACGAACTCAGAGCGTGATATACAGGAGGAAACAGATGTGAGCATTTCGGAAAAACTCGGCAGAGCTGCTGCGGAGATCGGAAGCGCAGCTGATGAAGCTTTCGACATGGCAAAGACAAAGTACGAGGAGAAGGTGACCCCGGAGAAGCGTGCCGAATACAAGGAAAAATTCGACAAGGGCATGAAGACCGTGGACGAGAAGATGACGGTGGTCGCGGACAAGATAGAAAGCGGCATAAAGGGCTTCGTTGACGGATTCAACTCCGGAAAAAGCGACAATAATGACAATAGCAAGGGTTGAGTGAATGTCGGTATTTGATATCTTCAAGAAGCTTGAACAGGAGCGTCCGCCGGCACCGGTGGGCGCCGTGGAGTTCGTGATCTGCGGGCTCGGAAACCCGGGTACACAGTACGAGAACACCCGCCACAACTGCGGGTTCATGGCGCTGGATACGCTGGCGGAGCAGCTTCACACAGAGGTGAAGAGACTGAAATTCAAGTCGCTCACCGCCGATGTGAACATAGGCGGGGTACACTGTCTGCTGATGAAGCCGACGACCTTCATGAACAACAGCGGCGAGGCGGTGGTGGAGGCGCTCAACTTCTACAAGCTCCCGCCGGAGAAGCTGCTGGTGATGTACGATGACATATCGCTCGACGTGGGGCGGCTTCGCATACGCAAGAAGGGCTCCGACGGCGGTCACAACGGCATCAAGAGCATAATCTACCTCACGGGGAGCGATACCTTCCCGCGCATAAAGATAGGTGTCGGCTCAAAACCGAGCCCGGAGTACGACCTTGCGTCGTGGGTGCTCGGAATGTTCCCGAAGGAGCAGGGCGAGCTGCTCGAAAAGGCTTTCGGGAACGCGGCGGCGGCGGCGCAGCTCATAGTTGCGGGCAAGACCGACGAAGCGATGAATAAATATAATTCAAAGTAGAACGGTAGGAAAAATGGCAAACAAGCGTAAGAAGAATTACAGGAGGGAGACCGTCGATCTGGACAGGTCGCAGGACAGGCTGGACGAGTACTCAAACCGGCACATCAGCGACGCTCTGATCGACGATATCCTCATGGATATAGACAGAATGGCGGAGCGCCGTGCGAAGAGGGAATCCGCGAACAGCACGGACGCCGACTCAAAGGCCGTGCTCACGGAGTGGGAGATCTCGGATATTGTCCCGGAGAAGAAAAAGCAGGACAGTCCTCCGCGCAGGGAAGGTGCGCTTATATTCTCGGAATTTGGCGAGGATGACAGAGTCTTTGCGGAGGAAACGGAAGAGTCGGAGCTTTTCGCACTGTCAGACGAACCCGAAGAGCATAAGCCCGTAGAGCATAAGCCCGTAGAGCAGAAGCCCGTAGAGCAGTCGCCTGTAGAGCCTCAGCCCGAGGAGCAACAGTCCGAGGAGTCGCAGCCCGCAGAGCAGGAGCTCGAAGTACAGCAACCCGAGGAGCCGCAGCCCGAAGAGTTGCAGCCCGAGGAGCAGCAGCCCGCAGAGCAGGAGCTCGAAGTACAGCAGCCCAAGGAGCAACAGCCCGAAGAGTTGCAGCCCGCAGAGCAAGCTTCCGAAGAACTGCAGGCTCCGGACGAAGAGCCCGCCGCCGAAAGCATGGAGATATCTGAGGAAACAATCGAAGACGCGGAGATGCAGGCGGAGCTATCCGCTTCCATAATGGCGGCTATCGCGGAGAAGGCGAACAAGCCGGTGGAAAAACCTGCCGAAAAGCCAGCCGCGACCGAAAAGAAGAAAAAGGCTACAAAGAAGAAAACTCCCGAGATACAGCCGCTGAAACCCATTCTGAGCATAGCGAACATCGTATATACTGCGGTGGCGTTCGGAGTGATAACCGTTGCATTCCTGGCACTTCCGAGAGGTGACGTGTCAGAGACCGAGCAGCGCTCCCTCGCGGTGTTCCCCGAGTTTTCGTATGAGTCGCTGCTGAACGGAGACTATACAAACGGCATAACCGACTATTTCAACGACAATATCCCGTTCAGGGACGATCTGAAAAAGGTCGCGGCACAGCTGAGAAACCTGTACGGTGTGAACTATCAGGACGCGGAGATAATAGGCCCCGTCGCGGTAGTCACCGAGGAGGAGGAGCCCGTTCCCGCCGAGACCGTCATTACCACCGTTACGGCGACAGCTCCGCCGGAGACGACCCCTGCTGCAACGACGGCGGACAGGGACGTTACCACCGAGCCTGCGGCTACGACCGCGGAGACTACCGTCGCTACCACAACTGCCGCGACGACCACCGCCTCGACTGTCGTGACCACCAAGAATGTCAACGAGATAGCGGCGGGCGTTATCACCAACGGACAGGTCGTTACCAAGCTTTCCGACGGACACTGGTGGGCGATATCCCTGTTCGGCGGCGGCAAGGGAACTACCTACGCAAACGCGCTCAACCGCTTCAAGCAGGAGCTCGGCGACAGCGTGAACGTGTACAGCATGCCGATACCGACCGCGGGCGAATACTACCTCCCCGACACCTACTCACAGTACACCGCGAGCCACCACAAGAGCATCGAGTCCATTGACTCCCAGCTCTCCGGTGTTATCTCCGTACCCGGAGACATGGCGCTCTGGGAGCACATCGACGAGGATATTTACCTGCGCACCGACCACCACTGGCAGCCGCTCGGCGCTTACTACGCGGCGAAGTGCTTCGCGGAGACGGCGGGCGTGCCGTTCGCGGACATCTCCACCATGGAGCGCGTGGACATACCGGGGTACATGGGTACGATGTACGGCTTCACCGAGAGCGCAAATCTGCTCTCCGACCCGGAGGTGTTCACCTACTACAAGCCGAGCAACAGCTATACGACATACTATTATGACACGGCATACAATTACGACTACTCCTTCCCGTTCTTTATCCCGATGCCGGTGAACGGCTCCTACTCAACGTTCATGGGTGCAGACAACAAGATCGTACGGATAAAGACCGACGCGGGTACGGGCCGCAAACTCGTGGTGTTCAAGGACAGCTACGGCAACGCGGAGATACCGTTCTACTTCGGCTCGTTCGACGAGGTGTATGTGTGTGATATAAGATACTTTGACCTTAACGCAGTGCAGTTCGTGAAGTTTACGGGTGCTACCGACCTGCTCTTTACCATGTGTACGTTCTCCGCTGTGGGAACCAACGCAAACGGACTTGAAACGATACTGAACAACCCGACCACGGAGATAATCGAAGGTGCAAACAGCTGATAAAAAAAGGATACTGCTCCTTGCCGCCGCTCTGACAGCGGTGACGCTTTCGTCGTGCAGCGACATAAGCCGACCGACGGTGAACGCGTACACCGCCGATACCGCGCTCACAGAGCCGGAGGAGGATGAGGAATACGAGGAACCGCCCGAGGACGATGATGACGGCGATGTGGAGCTTATCTTACCGGAGAACTTTGTGACCACGGGGGACGAGCCTGCTCCCGTTACTTCCGCGCAGACCACCACTGCAAAGAGTTCGACGACGTTCCCGATACAGACCACCTCCTTTGAGCCGCTCGTCATTTCCGAAACTACCACTGTACCGACGGCGGAGACTGCCACTGCCACAACAACAACGGAAGCGACCACTACAACTGCGGAGACTACGACTGCAGCGTCAACGGTCTCGGAGACTGCTGTGCAGACTGTTGTGGAACAGACGCAGATAGTTGCGGAAAGCGCGCCGATAAGCTACAACGTTATCGGCGAGAACGGCATACTTGTATCCTATCAGGACGGGCATTACCGGGGTATAATGGCGTGCTTCGGCACCTACGGGCTGTGCGAGCGGTGGGCGGCGGCGGTGAACGCGTTCGCGGCAAATCTTCCCGACGCGAAGGTCTATACCATGGCAGTGCCGATAGCGAGCGAGTTCTACACCCCGCAGAAGTTCTGGGATCAGGGCTTCACCGTGAGCCAGTACAACAAGTGCGAGCATATCCGTCAGAACCTTTCCGGAGCCACCTACGTTGACGCGTACACGTCGCTCTCACAGCATACCGGCGAAAACATCTATTCCCGCACCGACCACCACTGGACACCCCTCGGGGCGTACTACGCGGCGGAGCAGTTCGCGGCGGCGGCGGGCGTGGATTTCCCGTCGATAGAGGAATATACCCCCGTGTCCCGCAGCGGCTATGTGGGGTCGATGTACACCTACTCGAAGGACTACCACCTCTACAACGATGCGGAGACTTTCACTATGTACCTGTCGCCGAATGCCGACAGGATAAGCACCACATATTATAATACCTACTATGGCGGAGCATACGCGGGCGACCTCTTCGTGACCCGCAACGCGAGCGCGTTCTACTGCTCGTTCCTCGGTTCGGACGACCGCATAACGCACGTTCACACCGATGTAGGCAACGGCAGGACGCTGGTGGTGTTCAAGCAGAGCTACGGGAATGCGCTGATACCGTTCCTGACCTCCGGCTTTGAGGACATATATGTGTGCGACATGAGGTACTTTGAACTGAACGGCATAAAGTTCTGCAAGGACGTGGGCGCGACCGACGTGCTGTGTACCGACTGCGTTATGATCGCGGCGGGCAACGGCGGCAAGTACCTCGAATATATACTGAACCGGTAAAAGATCTGTTTTCGTCGTGCAAAGCGGCGGGGACAGAAAGGAGTAAATACAATGGACGATATTTTCACCTATCCTTTTGACGCGGCGGAGATCATGAAGAAGCACAAGCGGCTTAAGCGAGAACTGCTGGAGGACGGCACGACCCGCCTGAAAAAGCGCATCGCGATACTCGGCGGATCTACCGTGGACGCGGTGCGGGACGTGCTGGAGCTGTTTCTGCTGAACTACGGCATCGAGCCGGAGTTCTGGACCAGCGAGTACGGTCAGTTCGGCACCGAGGCGCTTTTCCCGTCACAGGAGTTCCTTGACTTTAAGCCGGATATCATCTATATCCACACTTCTTTCCGCAACATCGACTGCCTTCCGAAGATCGCCGACGACCGGGATACCGTCATGAGCAAGCTCGACGGGTTTATGAGTTTCTTCACCGAGCGGTGGGATAAGCTGAATGAGACCTTCGGCTGTCCGGTCATACAGAACAACTTCGAGCTCCCGCCGTACAGACTGTTCGGCAACTACGACGCTGTGGACGTGAAGGGCGCGGTATGGTTCGTCCGCGAGCTCGATCAGCGTTTCGCGCGGGAAGCGTACGACCGCTCGTTCCTGCACATCTGCGACTTAAGCTATGTAGCCTCCTGTTACGGGCTCGACGAGTGGCACGACGGGACCCAGTGGTATATGTACAAGTACGCGTTTCCGATGCAGGCTGTGCCGTACATCGCCTCCAACCTCGCTGCGATCATTAAGGCGATCTTCGGGAAGAACAAGAAGGTGCTTGCCCTCGACCTCGACAACACGCTCTGGGGCGGTGTGGTCGGCGACGACGGAGTTGAAGGGCTTCACATCGGTAACGATCTTCCGGGAGGACAGGTCTACTCCGAGTTCCAGCGTTATGTGAAGCTTCACCGGGATATGGGAGTCCTGCTCACGGTCTGCTCGAAGAACGACGAGGAAAATGCCTATGCCGGACTTGAGCATCCCGACGGAACGCTTCGACCGGAGGACTTCACGGTGATACGGGCGAACTGGGACAACAAGGACGACAACATCAAGCGCACCGCGGAGATGCTGAACCTGCTCCCCGAAAGCTTTGTGTTCGCGGACGACAACCCCGCAGAGCGCCAGATCGTGCGTGAGCGCGTACCCGGAGCGGCTGTGCCGGAAATGGACGGCGCGGAGAACTATATCCGGATCCTCGACCGCAACCGGTACTTTGAGACCGTCGGAAGACTCACCGAGGACGACCTGAAACGCGCGGAGATGTACAAGGCGAACGCGGAGCGTGCGGCGGCACAGGAGAGCATCGCGGATTATGGCGAGTATCTTGACAGCCTTGAGATGACCGCCGACATAAAGCCGTTTGAGCCGCTTTACGTCGCGCGCATAGCCCAGCTCACCAACAAGAGCAACCAGTTCAACCTCACCACCCGCCGCTATACCGAGGGCGAGATCTCGAACATAAGCCGCGACCCCGGATATATCGCGCTGTACGGGCGGCTTGCGGACAAGTTCGGCGACAACGGCGTGGTTTCCGTCGTGATAGGACGGCTTCGCGGGAAGGAGCTTCATATCGACCTGTGGCTCATGAGCTGCCGCGTGCTGAAACGCGACATGGAGTACGCTATGCTTGACACGCTTGTAAAGCGAGCGGCGGAGAAGGGCGTGGAGACGATCTTCGGGTACTTCTGCCCGACCCTGAAAAACGGCATGGTTAGAGATATTTATAAGCGGTTCGGTTTTGAAAAGGTATCCGAGGACGGCGACGGGAACACGGTATGGAAGCTCCCGACAGCCGGATATACCGACAGAAACACCCATATTAACGTCAATCTGCGGTAAACTGAGAGATGTTTATTATCTTAAAGTAACAAAATTATAAAAAACACTTGCAATAATCGGAAATATGTGTTATAATAACTGCGTTAATAGGCTTTTTTAGCCTCAACATCTAAATTGGAGGAAGAACATCATGAAAAAAAGAATTGCAGCTGTCGCTGCGGCAATCGTTTCCGCTGCGGCACTCACAGTATCGGCAAGTGCTTACAATGGCTACATCCAGTTCCAGAACACGGCTTATTCGTTCCGCAACGACTGGAATGAGGGTTCCTACGGTAAGGACGCAAACAACGACGCTTTTGACAACGTTATCGTATGGGGCAACAACGATCCGGAGACCTATCCCGAATATGAGGATTACTTTGACTACGATATCGGAGGATACCTTCTCCCCGTTACCTATACCGATGTTGAGATAACAGGAAACGGTACATACACCGTTGCTGTTGACGGCTTTGACTGGGCTCTCGACGGACAGTCCGCTTTCTATGCAGCCGGTCTCAGCACAGATATCCCGGTAAGCGAAGGCGCTTACATCTCGTCCGCTTCCCTTATCGTTGACGGCGTAAAGACCCTCACAAGAGACAACCTCACTCCCGATGATATGGAGCAGAACGTTGATTACCTCGTATATCGTCTTATAAACACATACAACCCGGATCTTGAAAAGTACACAGGCGCTTACCCGACATCTTCTCTCGCAGTTGAGTTCACTATCGCAGGTCTCGGCGGCGGCGCAGAAGAAGCTCCCGCAGAGGAAACAGTCGTTGAGGAACCCGCAGCAGGCGATGTTCAGGCCGCTACAGTTTCTTCCAAGGGCTCTCCCGACACAGGTATCGAGGACGTTGCAGTTGTTGCAGGTCTCGCTATCCTCGCAGGTGCAGGCATCGTTGTTACACGCAGAAGAAAGTAAGTTCTGTAACTGTATTGTAACATATTAAACAAAAACAACAATTCCGCAATTTATTTTTGTGTAAATTGCGGATTGTTTTATTTAGTCAATAGATGTATAATATATCTGTAATCGTTCGCTTAACGATTACATAGTTATGTGATTTAATGGAGGATCATTGAAATGAAATTAAGAAAATTATTCGCAGGTATCGCTGCTTCCGCAGTTGCAGCTTGCTCTCTCGCAGCTATTGCAAGCGCTAATGAAGCTTTCCTTATGTACACCGACGATTCGTGGGCATGGGGTGTATGGAGTGCAGCTGAATTCCCGGCAGGTACAACAGACGTAACAACAGACGGCACATACACCGTTTTTGTTGACAACACTGTTGAGACCGCTAACTATGTTGACGAGGAAACAGGCGATCTTATCCCCGCAATCGCTGAAGGCGCAATGGTATTCTGCGTAGATATCGACGGCCTTTCCAAGGATTACGGCTTCGAGACAGCAGGCGTTGACGGCATGAACACAACTGCCGACAAGATGGCTCTCTGCAACGCAGCAGGCGTTTATGTAACAGACGTTAAGGTTACTACATACAACACAGACGGTTCTTCCACCGATATAGCTGTTGACCAGTCCAAGGTCCTCTACGGCGATATCGAGGGCAACGGCAAGCTCCGTATCGAGATTCAGAACGAGTACGGCGAGTCCAAGGATAATCCCTGCATCGACAAGAGCACTATCTCCTTTGATGAAAAGATAGCTGTTACATTCACTATCTCCGGTCTCGGCGGCGCAGCTGCAGAAGAAGCTCCCGCTGAAGAGCCCGCAGCTCAGGAAACAGTTGTTGAGGTTACAGAAGCTGCTCCCGTAGCAG
>JAEEGL012547291.1_pt1 | contig 14600 bp, 12 predicted proteins | sample 9134231 | NCBI WGS metagenome assembly JAEEGL01 (sample SAMN16246548, study PRJNA631951) | gut metagenome | biome: gut microbiome; feature: rumen; material: fiber-attached | host: Bos | place: Iran: Karaj | collected 2018-10 | reverse complement strand
TTTGAGACAGCAGTCGAAAAAGTCATTTCGAAAGGGAGGAAACACATGAGGAAAATATTTTTAACCTCAGGGCTTGTCTTATGTATGGCATGTCCTGCATTCGCGGATCTTGGGCCCCACAACAAAGTTATGAACGAGTCGGTGAACCCGCCAGTAGAAACAGATGCTAATGCAACCTGTCAAGAACCAACATTGGAGGGTTATACTGGGACGTCAACATTTACCGCTATCTGGACACCAAATACTTATACAGTTGCGTATAACAAAGGAACGTTGTCTTGTAATCAAGAAGTATCTGGAAATTCACCAACCAGTCAAACCTTCACTTATGATGCAGCAGCAAATTTGACTTCAATTGCTTCGCTTGGCTATAGCGCAACTGGTTATACATTTAATGGATGGGAATCTAGTACTGATATAACAGCGCCCGATGGAACTAATGGTGGTAATAATAGTGCAGTTAGTGGTGTTTTTAGTTATAGTGATGGCGCTTCGGTTGTATATAGATATGTTGGCAATGATGCGGTATTAACCGCGAGGTGGGCTCCTGTCACATCTGGTGATATTACATTGAATGCCAGTAAGTATAATGCAGCAGGTACCGCAATCGAACATCCCGTGACAAATTTATATCCGATACGAAGTGTTTATGGTACTAATATGATAGCAGGTCTTTGTACTGGTTTCCTTGATGGCAATGGTGATGAAATACCTGGCGGTTGTGAGATAGATGATTATACTATTACATCAATCACTCCACCGACTTTGACAGGTTATGATTTTGAAGGATTTTATACTGCTGTGAACGGTAGTGGAACAAAAGTTATTAATGCGAACGGAACATTTATTGATTGTGTGTCAACAAGACAGATTTCAACTGCTGGTGCTACCGGGGAATGGTATGCGAATTGGACACCACACGTTTCTGGTCAAATTACATTAGACAGCACAATTTACACAAATAATGATCATACAACAGTTAAGTATAATACGACAACTGGTGGTGTGACCGCAGCAACCCCAACACCATTGTACAGTGCTTATGAAGTGGGATTGTATGAAACAAGTGCAAATGCAACAGCTGGTGGTAACACTGGTAAAGTGACAACGATTTCTATCCCAGTAAAAGCAGGTTATAGTTTTGGTGGATTTTATACATCTGATAATACTCAGGTCATCGATAACAGTGGTACTGTTTTATCTGCTGCTTTGACGGCTGTTCCTACTGCAAATGATACGGCTACATGGTATGCACACTGGTCGCCAGTAGGATTTAAGTTGAGTTATACATGTGGTTATGTGCCAACTAATGCTTCAACCGGGACACCAGGTGATCCTATCGGTGGTACATCGCCAGGAACAGGTTTACCTGTAACATTTGATGATACATTTACATTCGCAACAGGTGCTCCTAACTGTAATTGTTTAAACGGTTATCATTTTGCGGGATGGAGTTGTAATGTGGATATTTATAGTAATTCTGGTGAGGCTGCTACATATATGGGAACCGCAGACGCAAGCGATCCGAACGTTTATACAGTATCGCGTACAGGTACGGTTGGCTTGATTAATTACGGCGGTCACATTACATGTGATGCTATATGGCAAGCAAATACAGTCGGAACGACATGGAATTTGGATGGTGGTTCTGCAACCCAAGATGGTCTGACAAGTTGTACATACGACAGCACAATCGGATTGCCACAAGGTGTTTCGAAGACAGGTTATACATTTGGTGGTTGGACCGTTACGACAGATACCCCAGGAAGTTGCAACAGTGGTAACGGCGGCGGTTCCGGTGGTGGATCAGTTCATCCGGGAACACAACAATAAAGGAGTTATGTTTAAAGAAAGTTTTAGTTTTTCCTCGTACAAAAAAAACACCGGTCCTTCCCGGTGTTTTTTTATAATAAATTTTTACCTTTGTTTTAAATTATTGGCGATTATTTGAATTTCGTTAATTGCATTTGGTACAGATAATAATTTTTGATTACAACATTGGTCAATTGATTGATCCGTTTCTGCATTGTAAAAAGGACACATATTTATATCCATATTTTGTAAAGCGATACATGTTTTAAACATGCCATGTAATGGGTCGTGATATTTTGTATAAAATTCCAAGTATTTATCACGATTTTCTTTTTTGAATTTCAAGAAAAATATGTATGCGGCACACATAGTTTTTGCTTTTGCTTTGTTTTCTTGCGCAGTTGCGTAATATTTGCGGGCATATTGTTTTTGTTCTTCCTGGTGTGCAATGTAATATTCTTTTAGATATCGCCCCTGTTTTTCTTTGTTAGCAGCATAGTATTCTTTGTTGCGTTTTTGGACAGTTTCTTTGTGTGCGATGTAATATTCACGATGCCATTTTTGTCTTTGTTCTTTGTGATTTTCGTAATATTGTTTTATACTTTCTTTGTGTGTGGCATAATATTTTTTGCTGCGTTCTTTGGCGTGTTCTTGGGTTTTTAAATAATATTCACGTTTGATTTTTTGAATATATTCTTTGTTTTGTATATAGTATTCATGTTTAATACGACGTTTGTGTTCTTGTCTTTTTAAACGATTTTCTTGTTTAATTTTTTGTTTTGCTTCTTTGATTTTTTTGCGACGTTCTTGTCTTTTTTCTTGTTTTGTTTGTTGCTTTAATTGAAATAGGGCGGATATTTTATCTGCCAAACCAGGTTTGCTTTTTATTACATATACGGAATCATTGTCGGATGCAAATTGATTTAATATGTGTAATCTTTCTGATGTTATACGGAATGGTAATTTCATTGCGATAAATTGAATTAAGTCATCGTCTAAATATGCACCACCACACATTAAATCCATAAATTCTGATTCTGTGAAAACATCCATCAGGTTTTCTGAAGCTAAAAATATTTGTATATTTTTTTGATAACTGGAATCAAACAAATACCATTCTGTAAAAACTTCGGATAAAGAAAAAACATGATTACAAACAGAGCCTTTATCAGCATAAATCAAATTCAATTTATCGTTGTTGATATGAAAAGGTTGTGCGTTTGTATCAGAAAATATCTCTTTTATATCTTTCATGTTTTATCTTTGCTTTAACGTATTCGCCAAAATTTTAAGCAGTGTTTTTGCATTAGCCAATTCCAATACTTTTTGATTGCAACATTGGTCCAGTTTTTGACTGCTTTTTCTGTTGCAAAACGGACACATGTTCATATTCATTTTTTGTAATGCAGTACACGTTTTTATCATTTCGGTCAAAGGATTTTGTTGTCTTGTGTATAATTGTGTATATAATTTTTTATCTGCTTTTCTTAAATTTAGTAAGAATATATACACTACACATACGTTCTGCGCTGCCTCTGCTAGTTGTTTTCTTTTTTCATAATTTTCTTTGTTTCTTTGTTGGTATTGCGCTTTTTTTGAATTGTAACATTTTTTCTTGCGTTCAGATACGGCAGTCGCGTTTTTTGTACGATAGTTTTTATGATATTCTTTTAAATGTTCCGCATTTTCTTCGCGCCATTTTTGGTAATATGCTTGGCATTGTTCTTGATGAGCTAATACCCATTGTCTGTTTCTTTCTAATATGCGTTCACGGTTTAATAAATAATATTCTCGTTTTTGTTTTATAATATGTTCGCGATTTCTGATACGATATTCTTTGTCGTGTTTTTGTTTATTTGTTTTTCTTTCCGCTATTATATCGCGTGTTTTTTCGATTGTACTGTTTTTAGATTTTATTAAATTTGCTTTGTTGTTTTGTTCGGATAATTCCCTGTTCAATTTTTGTATTTTTTGTTCTTTTATTTGGAAGGGTATTTTTAGTGCAATAAAATGAATCAATCTATCATCTAAATATGCACCACCACACATTAAATCCATAAATTCCGATTCTGTAAAAACATCAGTTAAATCTTCTTCAGCTAAAAATTGTTGAACATTTTTTTCGTGGCTTGAATCGAACAGATACCATTCTGTAAATAATTCAGATAATGTAGATATACGACCGGTTTCTGAATCTTCCGGAAAAGGACGACCGTTTAAATTATAGTTTCCATCTTCCGAAGATATGAAAATTTCGGTTTTAGATTCAGCGCTTTCATCAAAAATATCTTGTATGTCGTCCATTGTTTTTATTTCCTGGCTCTCTGTTGTAAAGAACACAATACTTCATATAAATTGCGATTTTGTACTGGTTCTTGGTGATTATAATTATATGTAGCGATATCGTCGTTATCTATTTGTAAGCAATGATCATAAGCGCTATCTTTATCTGTTGCTGTATAAACTTTATTCTGTTTAGCACGACCTATATCAAAAATTCCGGATGTAAAACTGTTGTATAAAACAGTCGTGTTTCCATTTGGTGCAGATATTATCCAATCATCAAAAGGAGGCATAGTTTCCGTGCGAAAACCAAATTTTGATAATTCTTGTTTCAAACGAAGCAGGGCGTTTTTTGATTTTTGTGTGTAAAATCCAACCAAGCAAATACGAATTGCATAACACAAATAGTAGTCATTAACTACATTGCGAATTATCTTTGCAACACTATTGGTATTGTTATGAAATTCATCAACAGAAATGTCTAAAGTTACCAATTTGCCAGATTTATATGCGCATTTTGCGATACCAGATAATATTTGGGCACTTTTTTTGTGCTGTTCGCCCCATGTTCCGTTTGTTTTAAGTGTTGGAACAAAATTATATTTATAAAGTAAATCTAATAATTTTGGAATGTAATCAGGGTTGTTGTGCATATATGGTGCCATTACTTCGCCACCGCCAACACTTACTAATTCATTGGGTTTTATCGGCATATCTGCGGTTTCTTTGAGGTATTTTTCAATCTTTTCCAATGGCATCAGGTTCAAAGGTTGTGATGAATTGCTGCATTCGCAACAATGGGCGCAATTCAGATTGCACCAATTTGTTATTTTAAAATGAAGAGACCAATCGTTATTCATAGTATTATTTATAGCACAAAATAAAGATTTGTCAATATTTATTCGGTAATGGGTTAAAAAAGACTTTTTTCAGGCTTTAAAATATGGTATAATTTAGGCATGAAAAATAAAGGAAGAAAGGTTATGAAACGGCTTAAACCTGCAGGAGGCTGTATACGTGGGTTAATGAGTTTGAAACAAATCGGGATGGTTTGTTTTGCTTTTCTTTTTTCCATATTTTCCACAAATCTTTTCGCAACGGATCCAAATATTCCAGCAGATGCCACCAGTGCATCATGCGATAATTCTACATTGAATACCTACAGTGGGACTTCAAATTTGCAAGCAAATTGGGAAGCGAATAAAATAAACCTGACTTGGTACAGTGATGATACACAAATAACAAATGTACAAAATGCCGCTACATCTTGCAATTATGATGGTACATTAACTGTTCCTTCAACACCACCAACAAAAACAGGTTATACTTTTAATGGTTGGAAAGTTCGTGGACTGCCGAGCGGATATACGCGACTGCAATATATTCAATCTAGTGGGACACAATATATTGATACTGGTATTACTGGAAAAGCAAGGTGGTTTGGAAAAGGTCAAAGCATACAAAATACCACTAAGTCACAAGCGTTATTGATGGGGCAATCTCAAGGGACAGCAGGTTCGTTTGTTGGATCTGTTGGATCTGGTAATAAATGGACAACCTGGGGGACACCAAATGATACTACATATCCAATAACTACTGCGCAAGAATTTGATCTTTCATTTGATACTTCGAGTGTTACGGGGAAAATAGGTAATACAGATGTTAGTCATACTGGTTTGAGTATATCTTTTAATATGACTTGGAAGATATGTTGTCATACAACATCATATCCATATATAGGTAAAATATTTTGGTTGAGAGCGTATCAAAATAATGTGCTGGTTCGTGATTTTATCCCTGCTAAGAACAGCAGCAATGTTGTTGGGATGTATGATACGGTAAGTGGTACTTTCTTTACTAATGCTGGTTCTGGTTCTTTTACTGCTGGACCTGTTGTTCAATAATTTATTATTCGGAATACTTTCTTTTTGATTGTTGTATGTAATTTTGATATACAACGAAAGGGGATAAAAAAGAATTAAAAAAACGCTGACAGGCGGTTTTATATTTTACATTGTTGCAAGTTATTTTTGTTATTGTTATACTGAACTTACCTAAGGGGGATTTTATAATGAAAATACTTGTTACCGGGGGGACAGGCTATATCGGTTCACATACAGTTGTTGAATTGCAAAATGCTGGGCACGATGTTGTTGTGGTTGATAATTTATCAAATTCTAATATGTTGTCTTTGTCGCGTGTGGCTGAAATTACCGGAAAAAAGGTAGATTTTTATGAAACCGATATTCGTGATTTTAACGCGATAGATTCTTTGCTGGATAAATATAAATTTGATTGTTGTATTCATTTTGCTGGCCTTAAAGCGGTTGGCGAATCGGTGCAAAAGCCTTTGGAATATTATGATAATAATGTTTGTGGAACGGTGAATTTATTACGCGCATTGAATAAACATAATTGTAAAAATATTATTTTTTCATCGTCTGCATGTGTTTATGGCGATCCTGAAATCATACCCATAACAGAAGAATGTCCAAAAGGTAAATGTACAAATCCTTATGGGCAAACAAAAAGTATGATAGAAAATATAATGATTGATTTACAAAAATCTGATTCGAATTGGAATATTGTATTGTTGCGGTATTTTAATCCTATTGGTGCGCACAAAAGTGGCAAAATAGGGGAAGATCCAAATGGGATACCGAATAATTTGATGCCTTATATAACGCAGGTTGCGATTGGTAAACGCGACAAGTTAAATGTTTTTGGAAATGATTATGAAACACATGACGGAACGGGTGTTCGCGACTATATTCATGTTGTCGATTTAGCGCGTGGACACGTATGTGCGTTAAAGGCTATTGAAAATAAATGTGGGCTTGAAATATTCAATTTGGGTACGGGTGTTGGATATTCTGTATTAGATGTTGTTCATGCTTTTGAAAAAGCAAACAATGTAAAAATTCCATATGTTATACAGCCAAGACGTGCAGGGGATGTAGCAGTTTGCTATTCTGATGCGAGCAAGGCGAAAAGAATTTTAAATTGGCATACAGAATTTAATTTGGAAGATATGTGTCGTGATTCTTGGAATTGGCAAAAAAATAATCCCAGTGGATACAACGGAGAAAATTAATGAAATTTATGACAAAAAAACATTGGAAAAAAATTAAAGATTGGACCAAGTTCACTTTGGCAATTGGGTGTGTTGTTGTATTCATTGTGTTTTATATTTTTAATGTTTGGTCACCGATAAAGAAACCTGTTAATGTTGTTGTTCCGCGTGGTGCATCAATTACGCGTATGACAAATTATCTTTACAAAAATGATATTATTAAATCCAAAGAATTATTTTATTTTTCGATTCGTCTTAATGGTGGCATGATTCAGGCTGGCGAATATGATATTCCACGTGGTGCAGGTATGTGGACAATCGCATCAATGTTAACGCATGGGAAAATTGCAACTGTTTCTGTCACGATACCAGAGGGTTATACGGTTAAACAAATTAAATCAATGTTGATGAATATTCCATATTTAGTTGGTGATGTAGATTGTGCGGAAGATACACCTGTATGTGATTTGCACGATGGTGATATTTACCCAGACACTTATCGAATCGCACGTGGTACATCGCGTTTGGCTTTGTTGGAATTAGCACGTAATAAAATGGTTAATGTAAAACAATCTTTTGAAAATGCGCGCTTGCCGGCACCATTGAAAGATTGGAACGAAGTTTTAACATTGGCTTCGATTGTGCAGAAAGAAACACCGCGTGTCAAAGAAATGCCAATAGTTGCAAGTGTTTATTTAAATCGATTAAATATTAATATGCGGTTGCAAGCTGATCCGACAGTAGTATATGTTTTGACCGAAGGTTTGGGAGATATGCGTGGCGAACCTTTGTTGTCTGGTCATTTAAAAATAGACAGTCCATATAACACATATCGTTATAATGGTTTACCGCCAGCACCAATTGCTAATGTTGGTTCTGATGCTATTCGTGCGGTATTAAAACCTGCGCATACAAAATATTTATTTTTTGTAGCGGACGGACGCGGTGGTCATCGTTTTTCTCAAGATTACAGCGAACATCAAAAACATCATGAAAAGTGGCGGAAAATTAAGCAGAAATTAAATCAGTAAAATATATGAATTAATACGCGCGGTATTATATCACTTTATTTTTGGTTTATCAAATAATAATTTTTCTTGCAGGTTGGCTTTTTGTATGCGATAATATTCTTATCAGGAAAAAAACCTGATTCTATTAACAGAGAAGAAAGGATATAATCATGAAAAAAATTGCTTTAACATCTTTATTGGCTGTATTTGCTATTTCTGGTGCACACGCTGCAAACGTTATCGATGGTAATCCATTGTATATGCCAGCACAAAATCATTTTTACAGCGTAACAGATTTGTCATCTCATACAGGTGAATATGCTAATGGCGACAAACAGATCGAAGATTGGACATTGGCTGAAGAATTTGGTTATGGTGTAATGGATAACTTGGCTATCAATTTGAGAACAGCTTTGCACGAAGGACAAAGTTTTGATGATTATTCAATGGGGGATTTGGGCTTTAAAGTGACATATCGTGCTTTGGATATGGGTGCTTGGAAAGCTGATGTATTCGGTGAATTTGCAATCGATGGTGGTAGCATCTTCGATCACGTCAAAGCAGACGACAAAACATATTGGTTTGATGAAGAACATAATATGTACAATTGGACAGCTGGTATCCGTGGTGGATATACAACATCTGTATTCACAGTTGCAGGTCGTGTAGAATTTGCATACACAAACACAGAATCTTTCAACTGGGGTGATGAAGGTATGCATACATGGACATTCGGTTTGGATGGACAATATGTAATCAACGACGATTGGAACTTGGTTGGTACTGTTGAATACAAGGGTGTTTCTGACGATAAACCATATGGTGTAGATGCTGAAAATATGGGTCGTTGGTTCGGTGAATTCGGTGTTAACTATAACATTGATGCAACTAAATTTGTTGGCGCATACATCAATGGTGGTTTGTATCACCAAGATGGCGACTCTCATGATAAATGGGGTTGGGAAGAAGGGTTTGGCTTTGGTGCTAAATTTGGTATCGATTTCTAATCCATCAGGAATAAAAAAAGGCGGGTCCGTTGGGACCCGTTTTTTTTTGTGGGAAAAATAAAATAAATGTGATAGAATACCTATAACTAGATAATTTGTTCTAGTGTAAACACAATAAAAATAGAGGACAAAATATGAAAAAAATAGCATTGACTTCTTTGTTGGCTGTGTTTGCTGTATCTGGCGCACAAGCTGCTGCAAAGAATGTTTTGGATGGCAATCCTTTGTATATGCCACAAAAAAATCATTTCGTAAGCGAAACAAGTTTGGAATCTCATACACAATCTACAAGTGAGTTTGCGTTGGGTGAACGTTTCGGTTATGGAATTACAGATAATTTCATGGTTGCTTTGGAAACAACAATGTCAGAAGTAAATGCTTTTGATACTTTTGCATGGGAAGATCTTTCTGTTGATCTTACATATCGTTTGATCGGCGAAGGCGCATGGAAATTAGATGTCGTCGGTGGATACGGTATGGATGCAGTACGTGCACATCATAGTGACTTCCTTGATAAAGATAACACTTTCTATGCTTGGATGGTCGGTGTACGTGGTGGATATGTACATAAAGATTGGACATTGGCTGGCCGTTTGAATTTGATGTATGCTAATACAGAATCTTTCAATTGGAACGAAGATGATATGTGGGCAAATCATATCTTGAACGTTGGCTTTACAGGTTTCTGGAAAATGAGCGATTATTGGACAGGATATGTTGCTGCTGACTATTACAAAGTATTGGATCACTATGGCAGACCAGAAAACCCAGGTTATTGGGATTTGACAGCAGGTTTGAATTTGAGCATTGACGCAACGAAATATGTTGGTGTTTATGCTACAAAAGAAATCAACCACGTTGCCAAAGGTCAATGGGAAGGTGCTGATGGATATGGCTATGGTCTGAAATTCGGTATCGATTTCTAATCTGTTAAAAAACAAAAAAAGTCCGGCCGATTGGTCGGATTTTTTTTATCTTTTTCCAAAGATGGGGTGGATGTTAAACAAATAAAAAACATTTTTATTCCAATCACAAATATGATATAATTTATGTATTAAAAATGAAGGAAGCAAAGTAATGAAACGGTTGAAAACCGTAGAAGTCTCTGTGCGTTGTTTGCCGATTTTGAAACAAATCGGGATGGTTTGTTTTGCTTTTCTTTTTTCCATATTTTCCACAAATCTTTTTGCAACAGGTATCAGCGCGAATGCGACCAGTGCGTCATGTGATAACCCTACACTTGGAACGTATAGTGGCACATCAAATTTACAAGCGAATTGGGAAGCAAACAAAATAAACCTTGCTTGGTACAGCGATGATACGCAAATAACAAATGTTCAAAGTGCTGCAACAACTTGTAATTACGATGGCACATTATCTGTTCCGTCAACACCGCCGACAAAAACAGGGTACACTTTTAATGGATGGAAAGTCCGTGGTTTACCAAGTGGATATACACGTTTGCAATACATTGAATCTACCGGAACACAATATATTGATACTGGTGTGCAATCTTATTCTGATACCTTTTTTAATATGGAAGTTTTGTTTGTAAATCGTGGAAATGGTTACAGATTTTTCGGAAATTCTACTACTCTTTTGGGATATTCGTCGTCAAACAATTCAAGTTTTTTTGTAAACAATACATCAACAGCAATAAACTTTGTTGCTTCTTCTTTGTTTAATACAAAAATGACAATTCGTTACAAAGGAACAACAATAAATATCAATGGAACAGATTATACCTGTTCACAAGCAAGTGCAAATAGTTCAAATTTGTATATAAATGCCAGGGCAGGTAGTTTGTCTACTCGTGTTGCATCTGGTAAATGGTATAGTGTACAAATAGGAAGAGGAAGTACATTACAACGTGATTTTATCCCTGCAAAAAACAGCGATAATGTTGTAGGTATGTATGACACAGTTAGTAAAACTTTCTTTACTAATGCTGGTTCTGGAACATTTACTGCCGGACCGGTCGTTCAATAAATTTTTTATAACAACAGGTGCAAGCCTGTGTGGTTTGGAATTTGTATAATACAAAAATGTATTTTGTATAAACGTGGTAAAAAATAGAGATTTTTGGCGGTTTTGAAAGAAAAAAAGCAGAATTTTTCTTGACAATTCAAAGGTTGGGGTTATAATATTTTTGCTTTCCGTGTAAATAAGGAAAGTAAGAAGTACAGAAATCTGCATATTTCGCCAGATTTATAATCACGCAAATGCGTTGAAATAAGTCTGCTTGCGGGTTTCGTGTGGTAAAAAAAAGAGACTAAAAACAAAGAGATTTTGAATGCCAACAGTAAATCAACTGATTCGGAAACCACGTAAAAAGGTAGCGGTTAAATCAACGGCTCCTGATATGATGGAAAATCCTCAAAAACGCGGTGTGTGTACACGTGTTTATACGACAACCCCTAAGAAACCTAACTCTGCTCAACGTAAAGTTGCGCGTGTTAAATTGGCTAATGGTCGCGAAGTGACTGCATACATTCCTGGCGAAGGTCATAACTTACAGGAACACAGTGTGGTTATGATTCGTGGTGGTCGTGTGAAGGACTTGCCTGGTGTGAAATATCACATTATTCGTGGTGTCCTTGATACCAAAGGTGTCGAAAGTAGAAAACAGGGCCGTTCTTTATACGGTGCCAAAGGTGCAAAAAAATAATACACGTTCATTATGGGCGTGAGTAATTTGGGAAACCAAGTGAAGAAATAAAAAGGAAAATAAATATGTCAAGACGTAAAGCTGCAACAAAACGTGAGATATTGCCAGATTCCAAATATCATAATCTGGTTGTTGCAAAATTAATAAATGTTGTTATGTGGGACGGCAAAAAAGAAGTTGCCGAAAATATCGTTTACAGCGCGATAGAAAAATTAAAATCTATTGCAAAAGATGGCAAAGATGAATTGGCTGTATTTTTGGAAGCAGTGGACGCATTAAAACCATCTGTGGAAGTAAAGGGACGTCGTGTTGGTGGTGCTACTTACCAGGTTCCTGTCGAAGTTCGTGCTGATCGTCAACAAACTTTGGCTTTGCGTTGGTTGGTTATGTTTGCTCGTAAACGTGGCGAACGTTCTATGGAAGAAAGATTGTTTGCAGAATTGCGCGATGCACTTAATGGTCAAGGTGGTGCATTTAAGAAGAAATTAGATACACACAGAATGGCAGAAGCGAATAAAGCATTTGCTCATTTCCGTTGGTAATAATATATAAGGAATAAGGAAAGAATAATGTCAGTTGGAAAAACCGCAAGTTTAGATATGTACCGCAATATTGGGATTATGGCCCATATTGACGCTGGTAAAACAACTACGTCTGAACGTATTTTGTTCTATACAGGTAAAACATATAAGATTGGTGAAGTGCATGATGGTGCTGCTACTATGGACTGGATGGTTCAGGAACAAGAACGTGGTATTACGATTACTTCTGCTGCTACGACTTGTTTTTGGCGCGATCATCGTATTAACTTGATTGATACACCGGGACACGTGGACTTTACTATGGAAGTAGAACGTTCTTTGCGTGTGTTGGACGGTGCAGTTGCGGTGTTCGAATCTGTGTCTGGTGTGCAACCACAATCAGAAACAGTTTGGCGTCAGGCTGATCGTTATAATGTTCCACGTATTTGCTTTATCAACAAAATGGACAGAACTGGTGCAAACTTCTTCCGTTGTGTTGATATGATTCGTGAAAGATTGGGGGCTAATCCATTGGTTATCAATTTCCCAATCGGCGCAGAACAGGACTTCAAAGGCGTTGTTGATGTCGTCGAAATGAAAGGTATTATTTGGGAAGATGAAAATGGTTCACATCCAAAAATCGAACCAATCCCAGAAGATTTGAAAGAAAAAGCAGAAGAATTACACAATAAATTGATTGAAGAAGTTGTTACTTTGGATGATGCTATCATGGAAGAATACATGGAAGGCAAGATTCCAGATACTGCTACAATCAAAAAATTATTACGCAAAGGAACAATCGCACAAAACTTTGTTCCTGTATTGTGTGGAACTGCATTTAAGAACAAAGGTGTTCAACCATTGTTGGATGCTATCGTAGATTATTTGCCATCACCATTGGATATTCCTGCTATTAAAGGAACAAAGATGGATGGTGAAACCGAGGCAGAACGTCATGCTGATGCAAAAGAACCTTTCAGCGCATTGGCATTTAAGGTTGCAAATGATCCGTTTGTTGGAAATTTGATGTTTATCCGTATTTATTCTGGTAAATTGCAATCTGGTTCGTATATTTACAATTCCAATCGTGATAAACGTGAACGTGTAGGTCGTATGTTGTTAATGCATGCGAATGCTCGTGAAGAAATTAAAGAAGCATCCGCTGGTGATATTATCACTTTGGTTGGTATGAAAGAAACTATTACTGGTGATACACTTTGCGATGAAGCAAATCCAATTATTTTGGAATCTATCCATGTTCCAGAACCAGTTATTTCTATTGCTGTTGAACCAAAAACAAAAGCAGATATTGAAAAGATGTCACTTGGTTTGCAAGCATTGGCTAAAGAAGATCCTTCTTTCCGTGTTTCTGTGGATGAAGAATCTGGTCAAACAATTTTGGCTGGTGTTGGTGAATTGCATTTGGAAATTTTGGTTGACAGATTGTTACGTGAATTCAAAGTGGATGTTAATGTTGGTGAACCACGTATTGCTTATCGTGAAACATTCCGTAAACCTGTTTTGGAAGAATACACACACAAGAAACAATCTGGTGGTTCTGGTCAATATGCTCAGGTTAAAATCCAATTTGAACCATTGGAACCAGGGCAGGGTTATGAATTCGAAAACAAGATTGTCGGTGGGGCTATTCCAAAAGAATATATCCCAGGTGTAGAAAAAGGTTTGAAGATAGCACAACAAACTGGTGTTTTGATTGGCTATCCAACAGTAGATTTCAAAGCCACATTAGTAGATGGTAAATATCACGAAGTTGACTCTAATGTGTTGTGTTTTGAAATTGCGGCGCGTGCTTGCTTCCGCGAAGCGATGAAGAAAGCTGCACCAAAATTATTGGAACCGATTATGAAACTTTCGGTTAACACACCGGAAGAATATGTCGGTGACATTATAGGCGACCTGAACAGTCGTCGCGGACAAATCAATGGTATCGAAACCAGATTCGGCAGCCAGTTAATTACTGCGTTTGTCCCACTGGCGAATTTGTTCGGGTATGTCAAAACATTGCGTTCTTTGTCACAAGGTCGTGCAAATCCATATATGGAATTGTCACATTATGACGAAGTTCCACAAAATGTTGCTGACGAAGTAATTAAGAAAATGACAAAATAAAAGATTGAAAACTAAATAACTCTAACAGCCTAAGGAGAAAACTATGGCAAAAGAAAAGTATGTAAGAACAAAACCTCATGTCAATATTGGTACTAT
>JAEEGL010902686.1_pt1 | contig 14600 bp, 12 predicted proteins | sample 9134231 | NCBI WGS metagenome assembly JAEEGL01 (sample SAMN16246548, study PRJNA631951) | gut metagenome | biome: gut microbiome; feature: rumen; material: fiber-attached | host: Bos | place: Iran: Karaj | collected 2018-10 | reverse complement strand
TTCACGCGCTTTTCGAGGGAGTCCGTGGTCTTCGACATGGTGGTGGCGGGAGACGCCTCGGTCTGCCCGTAGGTGATGCATATCTCGTCCATGTGCATCTTCTCGACGACCTCCTCCATCACCTTGATGGGGCAGGGGCTTCCGGCCATGATGCCGGTGCGCATATGGGAAAAATCAGTGGCGGGGAAATCCTTGTGGCCCAGCATCGCGATGAACATGGTGGGCACGCCGTGGAAGCAGGTGATCTTCTCCTTGTTGATGCAGGCAAGGCTTTTCGTGGGAGAGAAGGCCGGGATCGGCGACATGGTGACCCCGTGGGTCACCGAGGCGGTCATGGCCAGGACCATGCCGAAGCAGTGGAACATCGGCACCTGGATCATCATGCGGTCGGCGGTGGAAAGATCCATGCAGTCGCCGATGGCCTTGCCGTTGTTGACCACGTTGTAATGGGTCAGCATGACCCCCTTCGGGAAACCGGTGGTGCCGGAGGTATACTGCATGTTGCAGACGTCGTCCTTCCGGACGGCGCGGGCGCGCCGGTCCACCTCTTCCTGAGGGACGCGGTCCGCGAGGGCGTTGGCTTCCTCAAAGGTCAGGCACCCCTCCATGGGGGATTCGCAGGTGATGATGTTGCGCAGGAAGGGCAGACGCCTGGCGAAAAGGGGCTTGGAGGCGTCGTGCCCCGCAAGCTCGGGGACCAGCTCCCGGATGATCGCCCGGTAATCGGAATCCTTGTATCCGTCGATCATCACCAGAGTGTGGGTGTCGGACTGGCGCAGGAGGTACTCGGCCTCATGGATCTTGTAGGCGGTGTTCACCGTCACGAGCACTGCGCCGATCTTGGTTGCGGCCCAGAAGGTCAGGTACCAGGCGGGGACGTTGGTGGCCCAGATGGCCACGTGGTCCCCCTGCTTGACGCCCAGAGCGATCATGGCGCGGGCAAAACGATCCACGTCGTCCCGGAATTCCTTATAGGTGCGGGTGTAGTCGAGGGTCGTGTAGCGGAAGGCGTACTGATCGGGAAACTCCTCCACGATCCGGTCCAGAAGCTGCGGGAAGGTCAGATCGATCAGGTGGTTTTTCGGCCAGACGTATTTGCCCGCATGACGGTCGTCGTCGTAAAGGCGCGAGCCCTCGTCCACCATTCCCTCGAAATAGCTCGCCATGTAATTGGCGAAATGCGGGAAGACGATGCCGGCGCTTTCCAGCTCGGGCGTATAGCTCCTGACCCATTCGAGAGAAACGTATCCCTCGTAGTTGATGGAGCGGAGAGCGCTCATGGCGTCGGCGATGGGCAGATCGCCCTCGCCGATCAGGCGGTAGCGCACCTTCCCGTCCTCCATCACGGAGTCCTTGATGTGGGTGTAGCGGATATAGGCGCCGAGGTTGGTGACGGTGGTTTCCGGACTCTCTCCCATGAAGCGGAAGGGGTGATGGATGTCCCAGAGGGCGCCGACGTTTTCGCTGGGGATCCCGCTGAGAAGAGCGGCGAGCCGCGCGGTGTCGGCAAAGACGCCGTTGGTCTCCACCAGCAGGGTGACGTTTTTTTCCTCGGCGTAGGGGATCAGCTCCAGAAGGATCCCGCGGATCCTCTCGTCGTCCACTTCGTCGCCCTCGGGCCCGGCGTACCGGTCGCCGAGGATGCGGATATAGGGCGTTTCGAGATCGTGCGCCAGATCGATATACCGCCGGAGCTCCTTCACGGTCTCGTCGTGACGGTCGGCGTACTTCAGGGCGCAGCCCGAGGAAAGGCACGGGATCTCCAGCTTTTTGTCGTGCAGGGTCTTGCGGGTCTGGGCGACGTTTTCGGGGCTGAAGAGCTTGGAGGAGATCGAAAAACGCTCGTCTTCGACGCCGCGCATTTCGATGCCCGAAAAGCCCAGATCCTTGGCCATGGAATAGATCTCGGGCCAGCTGTAATCGGGGCAGCCCAGGGTGGAGAATGCAAGTTTCATAGGGGGGTCTTCCTTTCGGTTTGGCGTCAGGAGAAAAAAGAAAGCCTTCGTCTCCTGCCTTGACAAGAGACGAAAGCATGAAATGCTTCCGCGGTACCACTCTTTTTGGCGAAGATTCGCCCGCTCGACGGCATCGGATAATGCCTTCCTTTGATAACGGATGGAACCCCGTCCGGTCCTACTCGTTTCCTTTCAGCCGGCCGCTGGGCGGTGAGGGAAGGATCCTCCGGCGCCGCCTTGCACCATCCGGCGGCTCTCTTCAGCACGGGCGTGATCCTTCGTGTCCGCGTCGCTGCGTTTCTGGATATTGTCTGGATTTTAGCACAGCAGCGCGGAAAAGTCAAGGACGATTTTTCGGGAGGCTGTTTTTCGGAGGCCGGCAAAGAAGGAAGGAATGGATTCCCCGGACGGCTGAAAAGCGCGGAAATGACCGGTTGACGGCGGCGAAACGACCGGTCAGGGCCGAAAAGCTTCCTGTTGCGCAGAATCCCTTTACAAAACGCCGTGTTTTCGCTATACTTTTTCCGGAAAGGCGAGGTGAGAGGCTTGCGTGTGGTGATCGAGATCGATCCTGCCTCCGAAGAAGAGATCCGCGTGCGGGCAAGGGAAATGACCCCCGCGATCCGGCGGATCGGAGACAGCCTCGGGACGATGCTTTCGGAAGACGTGGAGATCGCGGTGAGCGAGGGGGAGAAGGAACGATTCCTTCTGCCCCGGGAGATCCTCTACGCCGAAACCGCCGACGGCCGCGTATGGATCCATACGGCGAAGCGCTTTTTTGCCTGCTCCCTGCGGCTTTACGAACTGGAGGAGCTCTTGCCCCGGACCTTCGTACGCGCCTCCAAAAGCCTGATCGTCAACACGGCGCACATCTGCTCGCTCATGCGTACGCCCACAGGACTTGGCGAGGCGGAATTCCGCCATTCGGACAAAAAAGTGTATATATCCCGCCTGTACTACAAACCGGTGCGGGACCTGATCGAAGAAACGAGGTTAAAACGATGAAAGAAAGAAAATCCGGTCTCCATTTGACCAAGAGCGCCGTATTCTGGGGGCTCATCCTGATCCTCGCAGCGGCAGCGCTGATCCTGGACGGTGCGGGGATCTCCTTCGGGATGGGGTTTACGGCCCTGCACGTCGTCGGGGGGATCCTGCTTCTCGCCTGGCTGGGAACAGAGCTGTTCCGCGGGAAAATCTGGAATATCTTTTTCCCGCTCGCCTTCCTTTTCATGCTGTTTGAGGGATTTCTGGCCGGGCTGCTCGGCAGAGAGGATCCCAATCTCATCAGCAACTGGATCGTGCTTCTGGCGGCGCTTCTCCTGACGATCGGGAGCCGCCTCCTCTTCCGGAGAGAGAAAAAAGGCATCGCCATGGGGGACCGGGCGCTTTATCTCGACGGGGGAGAACTTGAGGACGTGCGCATCTCGGAGAATCTGGGCAAGGTGAACGTCTATATCGTCAACCCCGAACGCTATGAAGGGGAAGGCAGGATCACGGTGCAGGAAAACCTCGGTCAGGTGGTGATCCATCTGCCGGAGGACTGGTTCGTCAAGAGCGAAGTCCGGGAGACGATCGGCGCGGTGAACGTTCCGACCCAGACCTGGAACGGCGGAAAGGTGATCGTACTGTCGGTGCGGGAAAACATCGGAGAGATCCGGGTGATTTTCGAAAAGAGCGCCGACGACAGGATCGAATCCTGAAAACAGAACGCCCGGGGAGGCCGCGGTCACGCGGCGCCCCGGGCGTTTTTGCGCGGGAGACGAAAAGCTTCTTCGGACCGGCCGATATAAAAAAGCGCGGGGCTGCCGCGCTTTTTTCATGCTTTGCAGAACGCCGGATCAGTCGTTTTCCAGAAGTTCCAGCATCAGGGTAAGCTGATCCGTCGAGTCGACGTAGGCGTAGCGGCCGCCCTTGTATTCGCCTCTCGCCACGGTGGGGAAGCCTTCTCCGGCCAGCCTTTCGGTGGTTTCCTTCATATTCTTGCATCCGAAGGCGATGTGATGCAGGCCTTCGCCGTTCTTCTCCAGGTATTCAAGCCAAACGGAGGGCGTGTCGTCCATGGGGGAGATCAGCTCGTACTGGATGTTTTCAAAGTTGAAAAAGGACTGATAGATCCGGGCGCGGCAGGGCTCTCCGCGATATTCGGCCTGCGTGTTTTCCCAGACGTCGGTGGTGACGATGGGAGGCGTCTCCACGCCGAGAAATTTTGCCCACGCTTCGGTGGTCTTCCGGATGTCGCGGCAGAGAATCGCGAACTGCATGACCCGGTCGGTAAAGAGTTTCGGTTGCACAGGTTTTCCTCCTTGCGTTTTCCCCGAAGGGGATTCGTTCTTTCGGATGCATCATATCACATTCCGCGGCGGAATACAAGAAAACGCGGGGAAAAGAGGCGAAAGCGCAAAAAGGGAAAAAAGAATTGCATTCCGCCCCGCTTTGGTATACAATAAAAAGGATGAGGAGTGTGATTCATATGAGACCGATCCTGGTGGTCATGGCGGCCGGCATGGGCTCCCGCTTCGGCGGCATGAAGCAGATCGCGCCCGTAGGTCCTCACGGGGAGATCATTCTGGACTACGCCTGCTTCGACGCCGTCCGGGCGGGCTATGAGAAGATCGTTTTCGTGATCAAAAAGGAAAACGAAGCCCTTTTCCGCGAAACGGCGGGCGACCGCATCGCGAAAAAGGCGGAGGTCTTTTACGCTTTCCAGGAACAGACCCTTCCCCGGGGATTTGAGATCCCGGAGGGGAGAGTGAAGCCCTGGGGCACCGGGCACGCGGCGCTTGCAGCCGCGCCTTTTATCGACGCCCCCTTCACCGTCACCAACGCCGACGATTATTACGGCCCCGCCGCCTACCGCCTGATGGCGGAACAGCTTCAGAACCGTCCGGAGGAATCGGCCATGGTGGGCTACGCCCTGAAAAACACGGTCACGGAAAACGGATCGGTCTCCCGCGGCGTATGCGAAAGAGACGGAGACGGATATCTCCTGCGCGTCACCGAGAAGACGAGGATCGAAAAGAGAGGCGGAGGCATCGTTTCGGTGGAAGAAGACGGAGAAAAGCCGCTGGATCCCGAAACGGTGGTTTCGATGAATTTCTGGGGCTTCATGCCGGAGGCGCTCGATTCCTTCCGGACCTGCTTTGAAGATTTCCTCCGGGAAAAGCTTCCGCAGAATCCCCTGAAGGCGGAATTCTATCTGCCCGCCGCGGCGCAGGCGCTGATCGACGCCGGAAAGACGCGGGTCAGGGTCCTGGCATCTCCCGACGCCTGGCACGGCGTGACCTACCGGGAGGACCGGGACGAGGTGGCGCGCGCCCTGAAAAGCATGCACGAAGCGGGACTCTATCCCGATAAGCTCTTTTGATCGACAAGGATTGATTCTGACAAGGAGATTTGACGAATATGGATTTTGGGATCGTTCGCAGAGAAGCGGATTTTTTCGACGTGAAAGGCAGATTCATCTCCGCGCGTGAATACGGCGACGGACACATCAACGACACCTTCCTTCTGACCTATCAGACCCCCGCAGGCCCTGCGGAATACGTCCTGCAGCGCATCAACAAGAATATCTTTACCGACTCCGAAGGCCTGATGGAGAATATGAAGGCCATCACCGAATACATCCGGGAGGTTGTGAAGCGCGAAGGGGGAGATCCCCTGCGCGAGGTCCTGACCATCGTGCCGACCCGCGACGGGAAGACCCATCACGTGGACGAGGAGGGCTACTGCTGGCGCACGACCCTTCTGGTCCCCGACGTGTTTTCCTATTCGGTGGCGGTGGACGGCGATCAGCTTTGCGAGACCGGCCGCGCCTTCGGACATTTCGTGAAGACCCTCGACCGGTTCGACGCCACGACCCTGAAGGAGACCATCCCCGATTTCCACAACACGAAAAAGAGATACGAGACCTTCCTCCGCGCGGTGAAGGAGGACAAATGGGGCAGGCGGGAGGACGCGTCGGCCGAGATCGAATTCGCCATGCGCTACGCCTCCTTCGCTTCCACGCTGGTGGATCAGCTGGAAAGAGGCGAGCTGCCGCTCCGCGTGACGCACAACGACACCAAGATCAACAACGTGCTCATGGACAAGGCGACCGGAAAGGCCATCTGCGTGGTGGATCTGGACACCGTGATGCCGGGACTCGTGGCCTACGACTTCGGCGATTCGATCCGTTCCGGGACCAATCCCGCCGACGAGGATGAAAGGGACCTTTCCAAGGTCAGAATGGACATCGGCCTTTACGAGGCCTTTGCCAAAGGGTATCTGTCGGAAGCGGGCGAGATCCTGACCGAAAAAGAGCTCCTGTCGCTGCCGGTAGGCGCGAAGATGATCACGCTGGAATGCGGGGTCCGGTTCCTGACCGACTATCTGGAGGGAGACCATTATTTCAAGACCCACCGCCCGGGCCAGAACCTGGACCGCACCCGCACCCAGTTCAAGATGGTTGCGGATATGGACAAATGCTGGGACGAGATGGTGGAAATCACCCGGAGGTACGGAAAGAAATGACCGATTTCAATGCCTATTTTGAGGCAATGCGGGGAAAATCCGCAGCCGTGGTGGGCTTCGGCGTGTCCAACCGCCCTCTGATCCCCTTCCTTCTGGAGCACGGGGCGCGCGTCACGGTGTTCGACAAAAAGACCGTGGGAGAGCTCGGGCCCGAAGCGCTGGACGCAGCCAGGGCCGGCGTGACCTTCGTGTCGGGGGAGAAATATCTGGAGAGGGCGGAGGGCGACGTGATCTTCCGCTCGCCCGGGATCCATCCGAAGTATTTCGAGGGAAGAAGCGACAGGCTGACCTCTGAAGCCGAGGCCTTTTTCGAGGTCGCGCCCTGTCCCATCATCGGCATCACCGGCTCCGACGGGAAAAGCACCACCACCACGCTGATCGCGAAGATCCTGGAGCAGGCGGGGTACCGGGCGCATCTCGGCGGCAACATCGGCAAGCCGCTTCTGCCGGTCGTCCCGGAGATGAAAAAAGAGGACGTGGCGGTGATGGAGCTTTCCAGCTTTCAGCTGATGACCATGAAGACCTCTCCCCACGTGGCAGTGGTCACCAACGTGACGCCCAATCATCTGGACATCCACAGGGACATGGAGGAGTACATAGAGGCCAAGAAGAACATCTTCCTTCATCAGAAGCCCGGCGACCGGCTTGCGGTCAACCTGGACAACGACGTCACGGCGGGCTTTGAGGCCGCGCCCGGCGCGGAAAAGGCCGGCTTCTCCCTGGAGGGGAAAAGCATCGGCAACGGGAGCGTCTGGCTCGATCCCGACGGTATGATCCGTACCGACGGGGAAGAGATCCTCGCGGCCGACCGCATCCTGCTCCCCGGACGGCATAATATCGCGAATTACATGGCCGCCATCGCAGCCACCAGGCGTTACGTCGGGAAAGAAGCCGTCGCGCCGGTGGCCGAGACCTTCGGCGGCGTGGTCCACCGGCTGGAGCTGGTGCGGGAAAAGGACGGCGTCCGCTATATCAACAGTTCCATCGATTCCAGCCCCACCCGCACGATCGCGGCGCTTTCGGTTTTCAAAGAGAAGATCGTCGCCATCATGGGCGGGTACGACAAGCATCTGGACTACGCGCCGCTTGCGGGCCCGGTGAAGGAGCACTGCGCGGCCCTGGTCCTGATGGGAGCCACGTCTCCCAAGATCGACGCGGCGGTCGGCGACGAAGTGAAAAAGGTCTTCGCCTCCGATATGGCCGACGCGGTGGCGAAAGCCACGGCTCTCGCGCGCGAGACCGCGAGCAGGGTCGTCCTGCTTTCGCCCGCCAGCGCGTCCTTCGATATGTTCAGAAACTTTGAGGAAAGAGGCAACGTCTTCCGGGAGCTTGCCGAAAAGCTCTGAGACGGAGAAAGCACGCGGGAAAGGAGGCGGTTTGATGGAAACCGGCGCGATATACCGGCCGCTGGCCGACCTGATCCGGCCGAAAACGCTGGACGAGGTGGTGGGGCAGGAGCATATCCTGGGCAAAAACGGGATGCTGCGCCGGGTGATCGAAAGCGGCGTGATCCCCAACATGATCTTCTACGGCCCCTCGGGCACCGGAAAGACCACCGTCGCCAACATCATCGCCGAAAGGACCAACCGCACCCTGCGCAAGCTCAACGCCACCACCGCGGGGATCGCCGACGTCAAGACGATCATCGCGGAGCTGGACACCATGCTTACCTCGAAGGGCGTGCTGCTCTATCTGGACGAGATCCAGTATTTCAACAAGAAACAGCAGCAGAGCCTTCTGGAATTCATCGAGGACGGCAGGATCACCCTGATCGCCTCCACCACCGAGAATCCGTATTTTTACGTCTACAACGCGCTTCTTTCCCGCAGCACCATCTTTGAATTCAAGCAGGTCCCGCCGGCTTCTCTGGTCCCCGCGGTGGAACGGGCCATCCGGATCGCGGGCGAGCGCGAAGGCGTGACGCCGGTGGTCGAGGAGGGCGTGCCCCGGAAGATCGCCGCGGCATGCGGCGGCGACGTGCGGAAATCCATCAACGCGGTGGAGGTCCTTTTCGCCGCCGGGAAACGGGAAAAGGGAAAGCTGTTCCTGACTGCGGAGGAGGCCGGAGAAGCAGCGCAGAAAAGCGCCATGCACTACGACCGGGAGGGGGACGAGCATTTCGACTCGGTTTCCGCCCTGATGAAATCGCTCCGGGGATCCGATCCCGACGCGGCGCTCCACTATCTCGCGCGGCTCCTCACCGCGGGGGATCTGATCGGAGCGTGCCGCAGGATCCTCTGTTCCGCCTCGGAGGATATCGGCCTCGCCTATCCGCAGGCGCTGCCGGTGGTCAAGGCGGCGGTGGACGCGGCCCTGCAGCTCGGCCTTCCCGAGGCGCGGCTGCCTCTGGCCGAAGCGGTGATCCTTCTGGCCACCGCGCCGAAGTCGAATTCGGTGGTCACGGCCATCGACAAGGCCATGGCGGACGTGGCGGCCGGCGAGACCGGCCCCTTTCCGCGGGAGCTGCAGAACGTCCACGCCGACGGCGCGGGCTTTGAGCGGGAGCAGGGGTACAAATACCCCCACGATTATCCGAACCATTACGTGAAGCAGCAGTATCTTCCCGACCGGATCAAGGACCGGGTCTATTACGAATACGGCGACAACAAAACCGAACAGGCGGCGAAAGCCTACTGGGACAAGATCAAAGAAAAGGATTGAAGTCACGCCCTGCGCGTGATACAATAAAGGAAACCAAGGAAATCACCACCGAGATTTGAAAAAAGAGAGGGTACGAACTATGGAAAAGGTACGTGTCGGTATCGTCGGCGTGGGCAACATGGGCAGCGGCCACGTGGAAAACTACGCGGCGGGCAAAATCAAAAACGGCAAATTGACCGCAGTCTGCGATCTGAAGCCCGAGCGCCTCGCCTGGGCGAAGGAAAAGGCCGGGGAAGACCTTCTGACCTTCACCGACGTGGACGAAATGCTCGGAAGCGGCGCGATCGACGCGCTTGTGATCGCGGTGCCCCATTATCTGCACCCGGTCTTCGCCATGAGAGCCTTCGCAAAGGGCATCCACGTGCTGTCCGAAAAGCCCGCGGGCGTCTACACCTCGGCCGTGCGGGAGATGAACGAGGCCGCGGAAAAGAGCGGACTGGTCTTCGGCATCATGTTCAACCAGCGCAAGCGCGCCGTGACCCAGACCCTGAAGCGCGAGATCGACAAGGGAACCTTCGGCGGGATCCGCCGGGCGACCTGGATCATCACCTCCTGGTACCGGAGCCAGAGCTACTACGATTCCGGCGACTGGCGCGCCACCTGGTCGGGCGAGGGCGGCGGCGTTCTGATGAACCAGTGTCCTCACAATCTCGATCTGTGGCAGTGGTTCTTCGGCATGCCCAAATCCATCTGGTGCACGCTGGACTTCGGCAAATACCACGACATCGAAGTGGAAGACGACGTCACCGCCGTCATGGAATATGAAAACGGCATGGTAGGCACCTTCATCACCTCCACCGGCCTGACTCCGGGTACCGACCGGTTGGAAATCAACTGCGATCTGGGCCGCGTCATCATGGAAAACGACAAGATCCGCTTCGACAGGAACGAGATGAGCGAGCAGGAATTCACCAAAACCTACAAGGGAGGCTTCGGTTCCCCGCGGTATGAGACCATCGAGATCCCGGTCACGGGCGACAACGATCAGCACGTGGGCATCATGAACGACTGGGTCAACGCCATCAAATTCGGCACGCCGCTCGCTTCTCCCGGCGTGGAGGGCATCAACGGCCTGACGCTGTGCAACGGGATGTATCTCTCGGGATGGACCGGCGAAAAGGTCATGCTCCCCCTGGACGAGGCGAAGTTCAACGCCCTTCTGAACGAAAAGAGAAAGAACTCCCGCCGCAAGGAGCAAACCGGCGGCGTCACCCTGTCCCTGGACGGAAGCTACGTCAAATAACGAAAGGGAAAGGCCCCGCGTTTTTTCGGGGCGCTCAAAAGACGGCATCGGATCAGACGCGGTCAGGGCATCTGGTCCGAGGCGCTGGAAAGCGCAAACGGCTTGATCAAAGGCTTCTCGGCCGAGATCTCCGAATCGCTTGCCGCGAACGGCGCGATTCGGATTCATCCATCACGCTGCACTCGGCATCTGTCTGACGTCTCCCTTCATGATCGGCTGGCTGATCGTGGCGGTGATCCTCTTCGCTCTCAGCTTTGGCGAGGGCAAGTGGTTCAAGGCGGAAGACGATTTCGATTACGTCTGATGCGATTCGCTGAACGGACATCTTAACAACGTCATGAGAGCCGCCTGTCCCCGGGTTCCCCGGGGACCCGCGGCTTTCTCTCCGGACCCGGTCCGGCCGCGTTCCGGGATCCGGGACGGAGACGGCGCCGGCCGTCTTCTGAGCCCCGGCTTTTCAGCGAGGATTTATTATTCATCTATCAGCCGGGGCGCCGCTCCGGAGAAAAGGAGAAAAGCATGAGAAAGATCGTCGTCGATGCGAAATCGGAAAAAAACGTCATCAGCAGAAACATCTACGGCCACTTTTCGGAGCATCTCGGACGGTGCATCTATCAGGGGATCTTCGTGGGAGACGACCCGGAGATCCCGAACGTCAACGGCATGCGCACCGACGTGGTGGAGGCGCTCAAAAGGATCCGCGTGCCGGTGCTCCGGTGGCCGGGCGGGTGCTTTGCCGACGAATACCACTGGAAGGACGGCGTCGGCCCGAAGGAGACGCGCAAGCGCATGGTGAACACGCACTGGGGCGGAGTGGTGGAGGACAATTCCTTCGGCACCCATGAATTCCTGGAATTCTGCCGCCAGGTGGGGTGCGAGCCCTACATCAACGGCAATCTGGGCTCCGGCACCGTGCAGGAGATGAGCGAATGGGTGGAGTACATGACCTTCGACGGAGTCTCGCCCATGGCCGAATGGAGAAAAAAGAACGGCAGGGAAGAGCCCTGGAAGGTGAAATACTTCGCCGTCGGCAACGAGAACTGGGGCTGCGGCGGCAACATGAGGCCCGAATTCTACGCTGACCAGTTCCGCCGCTACCAGACCTATCTCCGGAATTTCGGCGGAAACCGGCTCTTCAAGATCGCCTGCGGTCCCTCGGGAGACGATTACGACTGGACCGAAAAGGTCATGGAGATCGCGGGGCGATACGCCGACGGGATCGCGCTTCACTACTACACGGTGCCCCTGGGCGACTGGGCGCACAAGGGAAGCGCCACGGGATTTACGACCGAAGTCTATTTCGACACCCTGGCCCGCGCTCTGAAGATGGAAGAGCTGGTCGCGCGGCACACCGCGGTGATGGACAAATATGATCCGAAGGCGCGCGTCGGCCTCCTGGTGGACGAATGGGGCGCCTGGTACGACGTGGAGCCCGGCACCAACCCCGGATTCCTCTATCAGCAGAACACCATGCGCGACGCGATGGTGGCGGCTCTGACCCTCCATATTTTCAATAAACACAGCGACCGCGTGGTGATGGCCAACATCGCCCAGATGGTGAACGTATTGCAGTCGGTGATCCTCACCGAGGGCAGGAAGATGCTCCTGACCCCGACCTACCACGTTTTCGATCTCCTGAAGGCGCATCAGGACGCCGTCCTGCTCCCGACCGAGTATGAAACGCAAGAGATCGGGGAGGGGGAAGCCGGGATCCCGGATCTTTCGGCTTCGGCCTCCCGGAACGAAGCGGGCGAGATCCACCTGACCCTGGTCAATCCCGATCCGGAGAAGGGGCTGGAAATCTCCCTCGTTTTCGCGGGCGCGGGAGAAAGACGGTTCTCCGCCCGGGTCCTGAAGGGGAACGCCGGCGATCACAACACCTTTGAGGATCCGGACAGGGTCCGGATCGTCCCCTTCGCCCTGCCCGAACCGGAGGGCGAGACTCTGACCTTCCGCATCCCGGCCTGCTCCGTGACGGAAGTGACCGCCTCGTGAACCGCCCGCCCTGCCGCTGCCTTCTCCGGGAGACGGGAGCCGGTTACGCCGAAACGGTGTACCGGTATATCGAAAACCTGCCCGCGGAGGAGAAGACCGGACCGGAGGAGTACCGGAAGAGGCTTGCGGTCTGCGTCGCCTGCCGGTATCTCCGGGATGGGCTCTGCACCGCCTGCGGCTGCTTTGCCGAGGCGCGGGCGGCGAAAAAGCGCATGCACTGCCCGATGGGAGAGGAGCGCTGGTGAAAGAAGCTCTGCGGCATGAAAAGGACCGCCCCGGTTCGTCCGGGGCGGTCCTTTGAAGGATATCCGTCAGGATTTCTTTTTCAGGGCGATCACAAGCGCGATAATGGCGAGAATCAGCGCCGCCAGAACCGCAAGGCCGCCGAGGATCAATCCGATGATGAGCAGAATGGAAACCACACTGAGACCTGATGCGCTCACAGCCATACCTTCTCCGGGACAAAACCGGGCGAAAAGCACCGCCGCGGTCCCGCCCGCCTTCACATCCTTTCCGCATGCTCTTTTTGCTTTTTTATTATATCACAGAAGGAAACGGGATGCAAGGACTTGACAGGAACGGCTTCTCTGCGGTAAGCTTTTCCCGGGAAACAGAGCGCGGAAGGCGGGGAAAGAGCATGAAGAAAATCAGGATCGGGATCGCGGGGACGCGCGGCCTTTCCACGGTGACGGGGCTGAAGGCCTTCGGGGACGTGGAGATCGCGGCCGTGTGCGATCTGGATGAGGAGCATCTGGAAAGAGCGGCGAAAGCGACCGGCGCGGAAAAGAAATACCGGATCTTCGACGACATGCTGGAATCGGATATCGACGCGGTGATCATCGCGACGCCGATGCAGTGCCACGTGCCGCAGGCCGTCGCCGCGCTGGAAGCCGGGAAGCACGTGATGAGCGAGGTGACGGCGGGCGTCACGATGGACGAGCTTTTCTGGCTCTGCGAGAGTGTGGAAAAGTACGGGAAGATCTATATGTTCGCGGAAAACCTCGTCTACATGCCCGAGGTCCTGCAGGTCCGGGAGATGGTCCGCGCGGGACTCTTCGGGAAACCCTATTACGCCGAAGGGAATTATCTTCACAACATTTCGAATCTCTTCGTCTATCCGAACGGAAAGACGTCGTGGCGAAGCTTCTGGCAGTGCGGGGTGCGCGGCAATTTCTATCCCACCCATTCCCTGGGCCCGGTGATGAGCTGGTTCCCCGGGGAGCGGATCTGCGAGATCTCCTGCTTTTCGCCGGGGGTCCGCCATGCCTACGGTCTGAAGCAGGACAGCGGCACCGTCACCATGTGTCAGACCGATCGGGGAGGTCTGATCGCGATCCGCACCGACTGCACGTCGCCCCGGCCGAGAAGCAACGATTCCTTCCTCCTGCAGGGGACGAAAGGCGTTTTCCGCGCCCGCGCCTATCCCGGCGACCGGGATCTGGTTTCCTTCGCCGGCGAAGGAAACCCCGATCACGCCATGATCTGGGAGGATCTTTCGCGGTATGCCGACGCGTATCTGCCGGCGCGCTGCAAAAACGCCACCGGGGAACAGAAGGGCGCGGGACACGGCGGAAGCGACTTTTTCATCGTGGAGGATTTCATCAACGCCGTCCGGAGCGGCGTCCAGCCCGAGCTTGACGTCTACAAGGCGTGCGAGTGGACGGCGGTAGGGCTCCTTTCCGCCCTGTCGGTGACCAACGGCGGCCGGCCTGTGGAGGTGCCGAGGTTCCGTCCGGGGATGCCGCTGGAGGAGAAGAGGATCGGGATCCTTCCCCGTCCGGCTTTTCCGGTTTGACAAAGGGACGGAAGTTGTGATAAGATGCTTTCAGGTTCAAAATCCAAATACAGAGGAGGACCAGCGGGATGAAGAAAATCAAGGTGGGGATCGCGGGCGTGCGCGGCCTTTCCACGGTGATGGGCCTGAAGGCCATCGAGGACGTGGAGATCGCCGCCATGTGCGACCTGGACGAAGCGCATCTGGAGGACGCGGCGAAGAAGATCGGCGTGGAAAAGAAATACCGGGTGTTCGACGACATGCTGGAATCGGATATCGACGCGGTGGTCATCGCGACGCCGATGCAGTGCCACGTGCCGCAGGCCATCGCGGCCATGGAAGCCGGGAAGCACGTAATGAGCGAGGTGACGGCGGGCGTCACGATGGACGAGCTTTTCTGGCTCTGCGAGAGCGTGGAAAAGTACAAAAGGATCTATATGTACGCCGAAAACTACATCTATAC
>JAEEGL010428551.1_pt1 | contig 14600 bp, 10 predicted proteins | sample 9134231 | NCBI WGS metagenome assembly JAEEGL01 (sample SAMN16246548, study PRJNA631951) | gut metagenome | biome: gut microbiome; feature: rumen; material: fiber-attached | host: Bos | place: Iran: Karaj | collected 2018-10 | reverse complement strand
GGCTCCTTCTCCTTCCTGCTGGGTGGCGAGAGCCTGAAGTCAGCCATGCGTTGTGGTTTCTCTATGGCGCAGATCGGTGAGTTCTCGTTCATCATTGCCTCCTTGGGATTGTCGTTAGGCGTCATCAGCGACTTCCTCTATCCCGTCGTGGTGGCGGTGAGTGTTATTACCACCTTCCTCACACCCTATATGATACGTTTGGCCAATCCTGCCTACAATGTCGTTGAGCACCATTTGCCATCACGTATCATCCAATTGCTGAACCACCTTTCCACCAGTCATCCCGACACCAAGCAGGACAGCCTCTGGCGCCGCCTGCTGACGCAGATGGTGATCAATACCGTCGTTTACAGCATTCTTTCGTCAGCCTCCATTGCCCTGATGTTCACTTTCGTCCAGCCCTTCATGCTCAAACTCCTGCCGGGCTGGAATCTGCACTGGTATGCCAACGGTATTACGGGTTTCCTGACGGTTCTCCTGATTGCTCCCTTCCTGCGGGCTATGGTGATGAAGAAAAACCGTTCCGACGAGTGGCGAGCCCTTTGGAGCGAGAGCAACCGCAATCGTCTGCCGTTGCTTTCTACCGTTCTTGCCAGGGTGATTATCGCCGTTAGCTTCATCTTCTACATCATCAACTACCTGAGCCGTTTCAGCAATGCCATCATGATTACGGTCGGACTGGTAGCTGTCGTGCTCATCATCCTGTCGCGCACCATCAAACACCGTAGCATCCTGTTGGAACGACTATTTATTAACAATCTGCGCAGCCGCGACATCGAGGCACAGGTGCACGGCAAGAAACGCCCCCTGTACGAAGGCAAACTGCTCGACCGCGATATTCATATTGCCGACTTCGAGGTGCCTTTCAACTCCATGTGGATGGGCAGCACGCTGCGCGAGCTGAACTTAGGCAAGCGGTACGGTGTGCATATTAGCAGCATCCTCCGTGGCGGCTTCCGCATGAATATACCCAATGGCGACTACCTGCTCTTCCCTGGCGACCGTTTGCAGGTCATCGGCAGCGACGAGCAACTGGCACGCTTCCATCACGACCTGCAGAACGATGTCATCTCCGAGGATATGGAGGTGGAAAACCGCGAAATGAAACTCCGCCAGTTCATCATCGGGCCCGACAGCCGCTTTATCGGCAAGACACTCGAGGAGAGCGGCATCCGCAGCATCTACGCCTGCATGGTGATAGGGCTCGAGGAGGGCAAGGAGAATCTGTCGCCCTTCGCCCCCAAGCGCCGCTTCCAGGAAGGCGACATCATCTGGGTAGTAGGCGAGGAAGAATCGCTCAGGAACCTAGCGAATTAGTACGTTTATGACTGAAACTGAGATACTTAGACTTATATGACAGTACAAATGAAGAAATTTTTAATACTGATGATAGCGTGCTTCGCAGTATTGAACATGCAGGCACAAACGGGCCATCTGAAGTTCATGGGCATTCCCCTGGACGGAACGATTGAACGTTTTCACCAGAAGATGCTCGTCAAGGGCTGCAGAGTCAATAGAGATGAGTTCCACATGCTACTTCCTCCGGGCAGCAGAGCCTATACGGGCACTTTCACCGGCAAGAAGGCAAACATCATTGTGTTCTTCAATGAAGACACTAAGATAGTCTATGGTGCCAAGGCTTTTTTCGATAAACTCACAGAGGCCGCTTCCCAAGAAGAGTACAACCGCGTAAAGACCCTTTTACAGACGAAATATCCTGACGTGGAGACGGTTGAGGAGTCGGAAGATAATTTGAATTACCTGACGCTGATGCCAGAAAACGGCACCATCATGGTTTACCAGAAGAAGAGCAGGGACCTTTCCGATGCCTCCAGTCCCTATTCACTCCACATCGAATATACCGACGAGACCAACGACAAAGCGCCCAAGAGCGATGCTTTGGACGATTTGTAATGGTCATCTTGTCATCGGATGATGGTCTGTTATGAAGAAGATTGCTGTTTGGTCGATAGGTGTCATTCTGACGGTCGTCGTCGTGGCAGTCATCGGAGGCGGGTTCTATATGCTCGACTATTCCCTGACTCCTGAGGCTAATAGGACTGATACGGCAGTCTGCTACCGCAATCTGTTCGATACCTATCCTGAGACGCGCCCTTGGGTGGATAGTCTGAGAAGGGCGCATGCCTTGCGTGACACCTTCGTGACGATGCCGAGAGGAGAGCGTCATCATGCACTCTTCGTCCGGCGAGGTGCCAACAAGACGGCGGTGGTCGTGCACGGCTGGCGCGACTGCAGCATAGATTTTCTGTTCCTGGCACGCCTCTATGAACGGGAGTTGGGCTATAATGTCGTCATGCCCGACCTTCATGCCCACGGACTCAGCGAGGGCGACATGATTCGGATGGGGTGGCTCGACAGGAAGGACATCCTCCATTGGCTCTCTGTCTTCCAGACAGACACGATGGTCGTTCATGGCGTTTCGATGGGTGGTGCCACCACGATGATGACCTCGGCAGAACAGCTGCCTGAGGGCATCAAGGAGATGCGTTTTGTTGACGATTGTGGCTATACGAGCGTGTGGGATGAGTTTTCCGGCGAGCTGAAGAATCAGTTTGGTCTGCCCGCATTTCCTTTGCTATATACCACCAGCCTGTTGTGTAAGCTGTGCTACGGATGGAGCTTCGACGAGGCGTCGGCCATTGATGCTGTACGGAAGACGTCCCACCCCATGCTCTTCATTCATGGCAGCAAAGATGCCTTTGTGCCCACGGAGATGGTATATAGCCTCTATGCAGCCAAACCCTCTAAGAAAGAGCTGTGGATTGCCGATGGCTCAGAGCATGCAGTGTCTTACCTGAATCACAAGGACGAGTATCTCCATCACGTCAGATGCTTTCTGAACGACCGCTGAGGGAACTAGTAATTACACGCGGGAGGCTTTTTTCTTCTCAAGTTTGAGGCGTTTCTTCTCTTCCTGCTTGGCGAGAAGACCGGCTTCGTAAGTTATCCATTCTTCCTCCAGATAGGGCAGGACATAGACGATGGTGAGACCGCCGTAGAACAGCAGACAGTTGGGGAACTGCATGAGCACCATGTTGCCGTAGCCGCCTAACTGCTGGGATATCATGGCACAGGTGAGGCCCGCGCCAATGCCTCGGAGGGACGGACTGCGCAGTCGGAAGAAGACTATCCAGCAGGCGCCGAATATCATGATGGCGGTGCAGATGAGGAAGGTAGTGATGCCTATCCTGCCTGTGCGAAGCCAAATGAAGACGTACTCGGAGTCGGCGGGGATGGTGGACATGAGGCGGAACTTGTTGTTGGGTGGGATCTGATTACCGAACATACCGAGTCCGATGCCCCAGGGGGCCTCGGCCATATATTTCTTCATGGTGCGCTGGTTCTGCTTGCGGACGTTGGCTGAGGCGTCTTCGGAGTCGAAGGCGGAGCGCATGCGTCGAATCTGCGTGTTGCCGTTACCGATATTGGTGAACACGAGGATGAAAGCGAAGAAACCAAAGAGCACGGTGACGGGGATGGCTATCTTGAACGACTTACTGAGGAAGACATAGGCCATGATGCCTGCCATGAGACAGACAATGCCTGTACGGGTTCCTGAGATGAAAATGGCCCAGGCGCAGCCGATGCCGGTAATGAGGAAGAGTGTCTTATGCTTCTTGATTTTTGTAGTGATGCCGAAGATGATGAAGGCCACGGCGGTAGAAGCGATGCCGATACCGAAGTTGGCGGAGTCGGAATAGACGGAGAAATAGCGGATGAGCGTTCCGCCCTGAAGCACGTGGGTAATCTGTCCGGGACCATAGAGCCAGGCAAACTCGGAGGGCGTGAAGCCAATGTTCTTCTGTTTCCAAACCCAGAAGACGGCAAAGAGCGACAGTCCTGCCCATACGAGGAGGTAGGTGGCAAGGCGCTTGGCCGTGGATATGTAGATGGTGAAGACCAGGAAGGTGTACATGAGCTGGAAGGCCATCAGACGGGCTCCCTGGTACCAGGCGCCGATGTTGATGCCGAGGCCACAGGTGTCGTTGAGTATCTCCAACGTGCAGTAGCCGCACCAGACGATGAGCGTCACGAACATGAGGTTGAGGGTTCGGTTGAACTTGGAGTTGCCGACGTCGATGATGGCGAGCACGAGGAGCAGAATCTCAAGCATCTCGTTAGCTGCCGACTGGGGCAAAGGTACCTTAATGGCGTGCCACATGATGAAGTAGTTGACAACCATGAGCGTCCAGAAAATGAACATGTGGTTGCCGAAAGTGGTGACCATGAACATGGCAACGAGTGGCAGCATGCAGATGGCGGCAAAGATGGGCAGACCGGCGGTGACGAGTTCGTAGAGGGCCAGCAAAAACAAGAGAAAGAGTACTATTACTCTTCCTCCATGGTCTTTGGCGTATGAACTGAATGCCTTGCTGTTCATTTACTTGGCGTGTTCGTTCTCGGTGGCTGTCAGTCCTAACTGTGACATACGGTAGACGAAGTTGCTGAACTTCGTGTAAGGCGGCAATTGTCCGACGAACTCCTCGACAGCATAGCGCGTTGCCTCGGTGAGGTACATGAACAGCGAATTCTTGTGCTCCTCGTCGAGCATGGCCTGCACTTCATTGAGGGCTTTCTGGTCGACGTCCTTCCACGTGCGGTTGGCACGGGTGACCATGAGGTTAATGGTGCCCATATTGAGCAGGGCTGGCGAGATGGAGTAGTCGTCGAGGTTGGGATACTCGATGATAGCTATCTCGTCGGGCAGGATGTCCGGACAGAGGTCCTTGATGTCCTTGGCAAGGATGAAACGGCTGTCCTCGGCGAGGAAGTCCTCGTCGGAGGTCAGGCGGCGTACCTGCAGGCCGAGGGATATCCAGTAGTTCTCCAGTTCCTGGGCGAGGTAGCTCTTGCCGTTGCCTGAGTCGGTAGACAGCAGGTTGAGGACGTTCTGTTGACCTTCCCTGAAGTGGGGCAGCAGAGCCTTGCTGAGCTGTCGCAATGCCATATCGGAGATGGTCTTGTTGAAGCGGCGATAGCGCAGGTTGCTCTCCTTGGGGAAGCAACCCATAACGGGTATCTGGGTAATGCGCTCGGAACGCATGCGGTCACGCAGGGTGCGGTCGAGCATCTCGATGAGCAGGAAGTAGAGTGCCGTGAGCATGAAGGTGAGCATGAAGGCTCCGAGGAGTATCATGACGCGGTTGGTGGGCTGTGCGTTCAACGGGAACATGGGCGGGTTGAGCACGCGCAGCGTGGCTGTTGACATCTGCAGGTTCTTTTGGCGCAGACGGGCCTGGTTAAGGGCTTTCAGCATCTCCATGTAGTTGCCTTCAATAAAGCCAATATGACGGGCTTTGCGGTCGAGGGTAGCACCAATGGGCGCGTAGAACATATACTGTTCTTCAAGGTTGTCCTTCATGATATTGGTAGCTGACTCCTCGGCCTTGGTCTTCTCCAGCAGGAGCAGCTGCTCGAGCCACTTCTGGAGCATGTCGTTGGCCTTGACGCCGGTCTCCGTGCTGTAGGTGGAGGCCTCGATGTCCTTGGTTAGCTGGGTGACGCGTCCTGTGGCGTCTTGCAGTTCACGTTGGGCCTTGGTCAGCTCCTCCTGAGCCTCGTTGTTATTGACGCCGCCCTCGCTACTCATCAGCTTCAGGTTGGAAATGCGTGACTGGATGCGCGAGATGTCGCGTACCTGACTGGTAAACTCCTTATTGGAGCGGATAATCTGTGCACGGTTGCCCAGCTGGCGCTCCAGATAATCGAGCAGGGCCTTGGCCGTGGTACGGTTCATCAGCTGGTCGTTGCGGAAATTCTGCTGTTGGGCTTCCAACATGGTCAGCTGCTTGGTCTGTTCCTCGTAGTTGATAATACGCTTGGAGATGTTATAGCGGATGAGGTCGTCCTCCGAGTTGGTGAGGATGCGCCAGAGGCGGTGTACCTCGCGCTCGAAAAACTTGATGACGTTGCCTGTCTCACCAAAGCGGATGGACTGGTACTGACGGGCAAAAACCTCGTTGAGAATGTCGAGCGTATTATATACAACGCCAGCGTCGTTGGCAGAATAGGCGATGTCGATGATATCGCTCCTGTCGAGCTGGAGCACCTTCAGGCGACCAACGATGTTGCTAATGCCGAAATAGGGGTGATAGTTCAGAATGCCGAAGAGGTAGTTGTCCTGTGTGGGCTTCTCGTAGGCTTTCAGGTTGGCGTATGTCGCCGACTCGCTGTTGCGGTTGATGAGCGCCTTGACCTCGGGGGGCACCTGTGCGTTGAGCTGACGGAAGTGCTCGGCAGAGATGTAGTTATTGTTCTTGTTGGGGTTACCATACATCATACAGCGGGCAAACAGTCGCAGGGATACCTCATGGATAGTGTTGTCCGTGGTGATAATCAGCATCAGGTTGGTAATGTTGGTTTGGGAATTGCCACCAGCAGAACCATTGGTTCCTTCCAGATTATAACCTGTAATCATACCAGTATAAATGGTGGTATTGGCATCGTAGATGCGCTCCATGTCGCGGGTGGAGAACCAGGCGACAATGAGCGCGATAAGTGGCATGATAACCAAGTACCAGCGTATTTTATATAGGAATCTTACAAGATATCTGAATAAATCCATAATAGTCGAGATAGGTACAGGGGTTAATTCCTACGTTGTGCGGTAGTCTTCCTGGAAGCCCGGCGTTCAGCCTGCTCCAGTTTGCGGAGGCGCTTCTCCTCCTCGACTTCTGACTTCTTAATACTTTTGGCCACAGCACGCCTCTCTTTCTGAATCTGCTTCTCCGTCTTCTTCTCGTGCTCGTCGAGCGTGATGTCGGTAGTGGTGTTGGTGAGGATAGGGGTATGCGTCAGCAACTCCAGCGTGATGATGTCTGTCGTAATCTCCGTCTGAAGGGCCTGATACTCTTTTACTACACCGATTTCGTGCAATTTCGTATAGGCAAAGTCCTCGATGGTCATATTGCCCTGATGGAAGTCCTCCTGATTCAAGGTACCTGCTCCCTGATAAACGGCAGCGGCCTCGCTGGAGGTCTTCAGGGCCACCAGCAAGTTGGTAATCTTGATGTACAGGGAGGCAATCTCTTTCTTCAGGTCGTTGAAGGCTATGTCCTTTTGCAGGCGTGCCTGATCGACTTCCAATCGCTTGCGGCGGACGGATGCTGCCAAGTCGAGAATGTCTTCCAAGGGTACGTTGAGGTTGACACCTACATTCCAATAGCTCTGTTCGCTGCCTTGGAACTGGTAGATGGTGGTATAGCTCTGGGTGGAGTTGTTGTTGCCCCACATGTCGGTCTTGCCGTAGCTGTAGCTGGCATGACCGTGAACGTAGGAGAAGATGTGGCGCTTCTGCTTGTTGACTTCTGCTTGGGCTATCTCCTGAGCCTTGGCGAGAGAAAGAATCTTCGGGTTCTGCTTGGCGTTCTCGTAGAGGACGGCCAACGGCGGCAAGCGGAAAGAGGAGAAGTTAATCGTCTTGTTCTCGCTGGAATCGAAGAAACCAGCACTGATGCCGCTGTCATTATACTGGGCAAAGGTTGTCTGCCCGGCTATAACAGCCATCATCATTACGATACTCCTCTTTATTCTACCTGTCATAAACCAAAACTCAAAGGGTTACACGTTATCCTTCTGCACAAATGCCGTCAATGTGCGGAAGATGATTTTCATGTCAAGCAGGAAGTTATAGGTTTGTCCGTAGGTAATATCCAGTTGCTTGCGTTCCTCAGCTGACATGTTGCCGCCCTTGCCGCGCTCTTCCACCTGCCACAGACCTGTCAGTCCGGCGGGAGCCATGAAGCGGTCAATGCTGGCATCGGCCGTCAGCTTCTCGGCCTCGTAGAGCGGCAACGGACGGTTGCCTACCACAGACATGTCACCTTTTAGGATGTTGAACAGCTGTGGCAGCTCGTCAATACTGTATTTACGAATGAATCGGCCCACCTTGGTGACGCGTGGATCGTTCTCAATCTTCACGAAGGCATTGTTGATTTCCTGCTCCTTCACTCTGCTGAAGTCGCTCTCAGCCACCACAAAGTCGTCGCCGACGAGCATGACTTCCTCGTCGCTAATCATCATGCCTGACTCCATGCCCATGTCCATCATGGCCATTTCAGCCTGGTCGCCCAACGGAGCCTTGATGGTTGTCTTTGGCTCTTGGGTGCCGGCATTGTCGGCATACTGGTTATGCTGTTTGCTCAATTCGTCCAACTGTTGCTCGGCATCGGTAAACATGCTGCGGAACTTCAGGAACTCGAAGATAGTGTAGTTGGTACCTACTCGCTTGGACTTGAAGAGAATGGGACCCTTGCTCTCCAGACGTATGGCAATGGCGGTAAGGATGAATACCGGCGACAGTACCAGAATTGCTAGAATGGAGAAGATGATGTCGAACAGGCGTTTCCATACGGGTATCTTGAACCTCAAGATGCGGTATTTGGCGGCCTTGTCATCGAACAGGGCATTCTCACGCTCAGAGATGAATAGTATTTTCTTGTTCAATTCAGTAACGGTGGCTTCTGTGTGTATCGTATCGTTGATACCGCACTTGATGTAAGTATCACGCTCCTCGGGAGTCATCGGCTCCGTAATGAGGATAATATAGACGTTACGACACTTCTTACGCAGATAGGTGATGGCCGTGATATCCTCGTTGCGTACATTGCGCTCGAAGAATACCAGAAAATGTTCGTTGGCAACGTGCTGGGTACATATCTGTGCCGCCTCCTTGTAGGCATTGGTCATGCGGACCAACTGTCCTGGAATATATTTCAGACGTTCTTGCGTCTTAGGATTGTTGCCTAAATATACAACACCTATCATATAATATATATAATATGTATGTTTTGCCTTTTATTGGTTGGGGAGAATCTTCTTGACGCGAATCTTCAGCTCCATGGGGTTGAAGGGCTTCACGATATAGTCGACAGCTCCGATTTCCAACAGGCGGATGCGCTCGCTGGTAGAGTCCTCGCTACTGAGCATGATGACGGGGATATGGCGGAAAAGCTCGTTCTGTTTAATCCACTCCAGGAAGTCGTCACCACGCATGCCAGGCATACGGATATCCGAGATGATAAGGTCGGGAGTATTGCCTGCCTGAAGCCATTTTACGCCCTGCAATCCATCGGGAAGCCACTGGACGTCATAGTCACTCATCAAGTAGATGGAGAGCACCTTTGCGATGGTCTCCTTGTCGTCGAGTATCAGTATTTTCTTTTTCATAAATGCGTAAACCTTAGCTAATAGTTTGTCCTTTATAGCATGCAAAGGTAAAAAAATATTTTTAATTGTAGTCAAATAATGATAAAAAAATGCACAAAAAGTGCAAAAAAGTAGGAAAATTGGAATTTTTTAGGGAATTTTGTAGTCGAAAATGTTACCATAACATAGTAATTAAATATTCTACAATATATGTCAAACCGCTATCTTTTAGGCTTTGATGTGGGTACTTCATCCGTCAAGGCATCACTTGTACAGGCAGAAAATGGTAAGTGTGTTGCTTCTGCCTTCTATCCCAAGACCGAGGCACCCATCATCGCCCATCGTGAAGGTTGGGCGGAACAGGACCCTGACATGTGGTGGAACAACGGCAAGGAGGCCCTGCGACTGGTCATGGCAGAGGCAGAAGCTACCGCCGACGACATTGTCGCCATCGGCATTTCCTATCAGATGCACGGCTTGGTGTGTGTGGATAAGGACCTGCGTCCCCTGCGACCTTCCATCATTTGGTGCGACTCACGTGCTGTGCCATACGGCGAGCGGGCTTTCCACGACTTGGGCTCAGAGCGCTGTCTGACGCATCTGCTCAACTCGCCAGGCAATTTTACTGCCGCCAAACTGGCTTGGGTAAAGGAGAACGAGCCCGAAGTCTTTGAGAAGATTTACAAGGTGATGCTCCCTGGCGACTACTTTGCCATGCGACTCAGCGGTGTTGCCAACACCACAGTGAGTGGACTTAGCGAGGGCATGTTCTGGGACTTCAAAGAGAATCGTGTTGCCCAGTTCCTGTTGGACTATTACGGCATCGACGGCTCGCTGATAGCCGACATCGTACCCACCTTCGGCATACAGAGTGAAGTCAGCAAGGAGGCTGCCGCAGAACTGGGACTGAAGGCGGGTACCCCCATTGCCTATCGTGGTGGTGACCAACCCAATAACGCCCTGTCGCTCAATGTGATGAATCCTGGCGAGATAGCCGCTACAGCAGGAACGAGTGGGGTAGTGTATGGCGTGCTGGGTGACGTAAACTACGACCCCAAGAGCCGCGTCAACACCTTTGCCCACGTCAACCACCGTATGGCAGTCGCTGGTTCAGCCAGCGACATGACGAGATTGGGCGTGTTGCTCTGTATCAACGGCACAGGCATCCTCAATGCCTGGGTACACCGCAATATCACACCTGACATCAGCTATGCCGAGATGAACGACCTCGCCGCAACTGCTCCCATCGGCAGCGAGGGCGTCACCGTTATTCCCTTTGGCAACGGTGCTGAGCGTGTGCTGCAGAACAAGGAGATAGGCTGTTCGTTCAACGGCATCAACTTCAACAAGCACTCGAAGGCCCATTTGGTGCGTGCCGCTCAGGAGGGTATCGTATTCTCCTTCTGTTACGGTATGGAAATCATGCAACAGATGGGTATGGATATCCAGAAAATTCATGCCGGACGTGCCAATATGTTCCTCAGTCCGCTGTTCCGCAATACACTGGCAGGTGTCAGCGGAGCAACTATCGAGCTTTACGATACCGATGGCAGCGTAGGTGCTGCGAAGGGTGCTGGTATTGGCGCTGGCATTTACAAGAATGCCGACGAGGCCTTTGCAACCTTAGAGAAACTGGACGTCATAGAGCCCGATACAGCCCACAGAGCGGAATATCTCTCTGCCTATAGCCGTTGGAAAGAAACACTCAAACAGACATGAATACAAAAACACACATACACAAACTGCTAATGATGGCTGCGCTGCTCCTGATGGGGCAGGTGGCAGTATATGCCGATGACAAAGACTCGGTAGATGTCGTAACAGACAAGGCTAAGGAGGAATGTAGTGACTCGTTGCCTAAGAACAAAAAGGACACTTATGCGAAACTCATCAAGCAAGGAGGCAGCAAGGAAGACGGCCTCTTTACTGTTCGCCATATCAAGGATAAGTGGTATCTGGAGGTTCCTGACAGTGTGCTGGGACGCATGCTGCTGGTGGTCACGCGTTTTGTCAGCGTGCCACAGGGCTTCAAACTGCTCAGTGGCGAAGAGGTGAACCGCTCCGTGGTCTATTTCGAGCAGTATGACGACAAGCGGCTCCTGTTGCGTGAGTATGTACGGACACAGTATGCACGCTCTGGTGACCGCATAGAAGAGTCTCTGCAACAGTCGGTCATCAACCCCATTGTCAATAACTTCGACGTCATAGGGCGCAATCCTGACACCCATGCACAGCTCATCGATGTCACCAAATGGGTGCTTTCTGACAATAAACTTACGGGTTTCACGTCCTCCGACCGTACTGTGGTGGGAGTCGGCACACTGCAGAGTGACCGCTCTTTTATCGATACACTCAAAACTTATCCCATCAATCTGGAAATCCGTACCCTGCGCACCTACGCCATGACGGGTACCAAGATTCCTGCTGCCAAGAGCGGTTCAGCAACGTTGATGCTCAATACCAGCATCGTACTGCTACCAAAGGAACCCATGCAGGCACGTCTCTTCGACGAGCGAGTGGGATTCTTCTGCAACAAGTTTACCCGTTTCCTGGATGATGACGCTCCTGAGCACGATGCCTTTATCTCGCGCTTTCGCTTGGAGCCCAAAGACCCCAAGGCCTATAAGGCTGGCAAACTGGTGGAACCCAAGAAACCCATCGTGTTCTATATCGACCCTGCCACACCGAAGAAGTGGGCGAAATATCTGAAGATGGGTATTGAGGACTGGAATGTCGCCTTCGAGGCAGCAGGTTTCAAGCATGCCATACAAGCCAAGGACTGGCCTACCGACAACCCCCACATTTCAATGGACGATGCCCGCTTCAATGTGGTGCGCTATCTGCCGTCTGAAACGGAGAATGCCTATGGCCCACGTATCGTTGACCCTCGCAGCGGTGAGATTATCGATGCCCACATCTGCTGGTATCACAATGTCATGTCGCTGGTACGCAAGTGGTATATGCGTCAGTGCGGACCCCTTGACAAGCGTGCTCAGAGCATGAACTTCCCCGACGAACTCATGGGACAGCTCATTCGCTTTGTCTCGTCGCATGAGGTAGGTCACTCCTTAGGTCTGCGCCATAACATGATAGCCTCCTCGGCAACACCCGTCGAGAAGCTGCGCGACAAGGCATGGGTGGAGCAGCACGGCCATACCGCTTCCATCATGGACTATGCCCGCTTCAACTACGTGGCACAGCCCGAGGACAAGGTGGGCGAGAAGGGACTCTTCCCCCGTATCAACGACTACGACTGCTGGGCCATCAAGTGGGGTTATCAGTGGCGTCCGGAGTTCAAGAATGCCTATGACGAGAAACCCGCCTTGCGTGCTGAGGTCTCCAAGGCACTCACTAACCGCCGCCTGTGGTGGAGTAGTGACGAGGGCAAGGGCAGCGACCCACGCTCGCAGACAGAAGATTTGGGCGACAACAGCATGAAGGCCTCCGACTACGGCATTGAGAACCTGAAGCGCATTATGCAGCATCTGAAGGAGTGGACAGCACAGCCCGACGGACAATATGACGACCTCCGGGAGATGCATAAGTCCGTCCGTGCCCAGTATATGCGCTATACCGACCATGTACAGAAGAATATCGCCGGCAAGTATTCCAATACTGCCCCTGGTCAGCCGCGCAATGCCATCGTGCCGCGTGCTATTCAGAAGCAGGCTGTTGACTGGATGGGACGTCAGCTGTTCACGGCTCCCCTGTGGCTTTATCCGCAAGATGTCATCGAAATCTTAGGCACTGACGCCTATGATGAAATCCAGAATCGCCAGCATACCGTGCTCAGCTTCCTGCTGTCGCCAGGTATGGTGCTCAATGTCCATAAGAACACCCAGCTCACCAACGACCCATATCCCGCCGACGAGTACCTGAAGGATGTCTTTGCCATCGTTTGGCAACCCATCGATACTGCCGACAAGCGTCAGGACAACTTCCGTCGTCAGCTTCAGCGAGGTTACGTCCAGCTGTTGGGACGTGCGCTCAACCCCGCACCAGAAGACTACAAGGGCGGTATCTTAGCTACAGCCCTGCGCAGCGATGCTACGATCTTCTTTGAGCAACATCTGAACGATGTGGAGCAGTATCTGCGCAGCCAGCACGCCACAGGCCTCACCGCCCAGCACTATCAGAACCTACTGCTGCAAGTCAAGAAGATTCGCGAGAAGTACGAGTCCGGGAAGTAATCCCGAATAGTATTCGGAGAAACATCCAAAAATGCTAAAAGCACTCCCCGCTACTCATCACGAGCAACGGGGAGTGATATTAACTATTTTACTTTAACATTATAAAAAAACTTATCGGGCGCTCCGCACCTCCCAGTGCCATGCTTTTATCGCCCTCGTTTTTATTTGTGTAGAAGGGCACAAAAGGGTCAGACCCCTTTGTGCCCTTTTTGCTTATTTACCATTCGAAGTTCTCTTCGCGAATATCTACATCGCTTGGATCACTGATTTCAGCCGGGTCATAACCTGCTGAGAGTGCCAGCATCTGCTGAGTCTCAATCTTTACGATTTCCAATTCCGGATTCTTATATTGTTTCTTTTCCATTGTCGTGTTCCTCCTTTAGATTATTTTATGATTACTTTCTTACCATTCACGATATACAGGCCCTTTGTAGGCTGAGCTACACGCTGACCAGCAAGGTTGTAGAATGAGCCATCCAAAACAGGCTGGGCATTCTCAACTGCCTTGATGCCAGTGGCCTCATCACCAAAGACAATATCCAAAGCATGAGCACCACCCGCAAACGGGTCACCACCTATTATGTTGGCATATGGCAGATAAGCCTTACCTGCAGGAATAATAACACCTGCCGCCTGAACAGGATGAAAAGCACCATTACTTAGCACACAGGCATTTTGAATCTTTGTTCCATTAGTGGCCACCAGCAAGTTTGTAGCGCTAATGTTTGTGCCAGATGCAACTACGGGGATGTTATAAGTCTCACCTGCTGTACCAGTCAGAATAACACCAGTGTTTGCTGCTACAGTTGAATTAACTACTTCAAGGGTAACAGATGAAGCATTTGCAGCTGTCATCTTATAAGCTGCCAGTCCGGTAGGTAACTTGGCAGTGGTCAAATCAAGTGCATTATTGGCATCGCTGTAAGAAATCATGGTTTTGCCTGCTGCAAATTTGGCATTATTCTTTTTATATAATGTGGCTGTTTTGTAGTTTGAGGTTCCCTTGTTGGTATCACTATAAGGACCATAAACAGTAGGATTTGAATCGGTTTTTCTTAACATCACACGACTAGTTGATTTAACATTAACCATTGTATAACACGATACATCACTATCATATGTGATAGTCCACTGGTATTTTTTCAAGTCTTCACCACTAGGTAGTGATGCTGCAGTTTGATAGTTCGTTCCACTATTATAACCTAAATAATTACCGCCTGAGATTTTTAAAGTATAGGCATT
>JAEEGL016059935.1_pt1 | contig 14601 bp, 13 predicted proteins | sample 9134231 | NCBI WGS metagenome assembly JAEEGL01 (sample SAMN16246548, study PRJNA631951) | gut metagenome | biome: gut microbiome; feature: rumen; material: fiber-attached | host: Bos | place: Iran: Karaj | collected 2018-10 | reverse complement strand
GGAGGGCACCTATCCCCTGCCCGAGGCACAGGTCGACCGCTTCATGCTGAAGGTGGTCATCACCTACCCCAAGCGTATGGAAGAGAGAGAGATTTTGCACCAGGTGGTGAATGGCGGTCTAAAAGTCGAAGAGTCTAAAAGTCAAAAAGCAATTCTCAAGCCGGAGGATATTCTGAAAGCGAGGGAGCTGGTGCGCGAGGTGTATATGGACGAGAAGATTGAGAACTATATCACGGACATCGTGTTCGCCACGCGTTTCCCGAAGGAGTACGGTTTGGAGAAGATTGCGCCGATGATCAGCTACGGTGCGTCGCCACGCGGCAGCATCAGCCTGGCGGCCGCCGCCAAAGCCTACGCGTTCATGAAGAGGCGCGGATACGTGATTCCTGAGGACGTGCGCGCCATAGCGATGGACGTGCTGCGCCACCGCATCGGTCTGACCTACGAGGCGGAAGCCGAGAACGTGACCAGCGAGGAGCTGGTGAACGAGGTGTTGAATCGCGTGGATGTGCCTTGATTTTAGTAGTTAGTTATTAGTTTTAGTTGTTAGTTGTTGCTAAAACGTTAGTTGTTAGTTATTAGTTTTAGTTGTTAGTTGTTGATTACGGGTTATGCAATCTAGAGATTTTAAAGATTTGCTGGTTTGGAGAAAGTCCATGGAGGTTGCGAGGGAGATTTATATCCTTATCAGGAAATTCCCTCGAGAAGAGATCTATGCCTTGTCGGACCAGATGCGGCGATGTGCCGTATCCATACCCTCGAACATTGCAGAAGGCCAACAGAGAAACAGCAAAATCGAGTTTATACAATTTATAGGATATGCCCAAGGTTCAAGAGGAGAACTACAGACGCAGTTGCTTTTGGCCAAAGATTTTGGCTATTTGACAGAAGAGGAAATTGAGCCCGTATTCTATGAATTGGAAGAGATAGGCAAGATGCTTCACGTTTTGGCGAAATCGTTGTGACAACTAAAAACTAAAACTTGAAACTTAAACTAAAAATGAACGAAGACATCATAAAGAAAGTTCGCAAGATTGAGATCAAGGCGAGGGGGTTGAGTCAGCAGATGTTCAGCGGCGAGTACCACTCGGCCTTCAAGGGGCGCGGTATGGTGTTCAGCGAAGTTCGCGAATACCAGTACGGCGACGACGTGAGGAACATCGACTGGAACGTGACGGCGAGGCTGGCGCACCCGTATGTGAAGGTGTTCGAGGAGGAGCGCGAGCTGACGGTGATGCTGCTGGTGGACGTGAGCGGCAGCGGACGTTTCGGTACGAACGGGCAGTTCAAGGAAGAGCTGGCCGCCGAGGTGGCCGCGACGCTGGCTTTCAGCGCCATTGCCAACAACGACAAGGTGGGCATGATACTCTTCAGCGACAGGATAGAAAAATTCATCCCGCCGAAGAAGGGCCGCACGCATATCCTGCGCATCATCCGCGAGCTGATTACCTTCCGACCCGAGAGCAACGGCACGGACATCGGCGAGGCACTGCGCTATTTCAGCAACGCCATCAAGAAACGCTGCACGACGTTCCTGCTGAGTGACTTCTACGACGACCCCTCTACCACCGTTTCACGACGGTCCCCCTCCCCTAAGGAGGAGCCAAGATGGAGCGACGCGCTGAAGCTGGTGGCGGGCAAGCACGACCTGGTGGCCCTGCGCTTGGTGGACCGGAGAGAGGCGAAGCTGGAGGACCTGGGGCTGGTGAAGTTCTACGACCCCGAAAGCACACGGACGGTGTGGATAGACACCGGCAGCGCGGAGGTGCGCCGCAAGGCCGACGCACGCTATGCGGAGCACGAGCAGATGGTGGACACCACCATGAAACGCTACGGCATAGATATGGCGACGCTGTGGACGGGCGAGGACTTTGTGAAGCCGCTGAAGAACTTGCTTGCAAGAAGAAGCTGAATGAGAGTAGTTGGTCGGCCTTCGGCCTCAAAATCCTACAAAATCCAAATAAAAATTTTATAAAAAGATTTTGAATGATTTTGAGCGAAGCGACCCGAATACAAAAGGTGAAATGAGAAAGACTGTTAAAATTGGACTTATAGGACTTGTGGGCTTTATGGGGCTTATAGGTGAAGCTCGGGGGCAGGTGGAAGCGCGGCTGAGTGCCGACACCATCGCGCTGGGCGACCAGACGACGTTGAGCATCACGAAAGCCGAGAACTATCCCTCGACGGAGCAACTGAGCCAGAACGGCATTGTGGCCCTCAGTCAGAAGTACGACAGCACCAGCCAGACGCTGTTGACGACGCTGACAAGTTTCGAGCCCGGCACACACTATGTGAAGCTGGGCGAGGAGGACTCGCTGCCGCTGACGGTGACGGACGTCGACGTGGACACCACGACGGCCGAGATACGCGACATAGCGCCGATAGAGAAAGTGCCTTACACTTTCTGGGAGATATTCCGCTGGGTGCTGCTGGCGCTGGGCATCCTGGCACTGGCCTTCGGAGGCTGGTGGCTCTACACCCACCGCAAGAAGATACAGGAGGTGCTGGGACCGTCGGCACCCGTCGACACCCGCACTCCCGAGGAGCGCGCATTGGACAACCTGGAGGCTCTGCGCCAGCGGCAGCTGTGGCAGAGTGGCAGGGTGAAGGAATACCACACCACGCTCACCGACACCGTGCGCACCTTCATCGAGGAGTCCACGGGAATCCGCGCCACGGAGATGACGAGTGATGAGACCATGGAGGCAGTGGAAAGCGGAAAGTGGAAAGTGGAAAGTTCGCTGCTGCGCGACATCTTCACTACCGCCGACTTGGTGAAGTTCGCCAAGAGCGAGCCGCTGCCGCACGAACACGACCGCTCGATGAGCGAGGCGATGGAGTTTGTGAAGGAGATGTGGGAGCAGGTGAAGCCCAAGGAGGAGGAAAATGAGAAAGGAGAAATGAAAAATGAGTAATATCACCTTTGAACATCCGTGGATGCTGCTGGGGTTGCTGCTGGTGCCGATGATGGTGGGCTGGTGGCTGTGGCGCTATCGCAAGCAGGAAGCCGCCTTGCAGCATTCGAACATAGCCCTGTTCGACGGCGTGAAGCAGAGCCTCCGCACAAGGTTGCGCTGGCTGCCCTATGCACTGAGGGTGCTGGCGGTGGGAGCTATGGTGGTTGCATTGGCGCGACCGCAGAGCCTGTTGAGCCGTCAGGAGATGACAGTGGAGGGCATCGACATCGTGATGGCGATGGACCTCTCGGGGTCGATGCTGGCGGAGGACTTCAAACCCAACCGCCTGGAAGCCGCCAAGAAGGTGGCCGCCGACTTCATAGAAGGGCGCAAGACCGACCGCATGGGACTGGTGGTCTTTGCCGGCGAGGCATTCACGCAGGTACCGCTGACGGTTGACCACCAGGTGCTGCTGAAGCAGTTGGGCAACCTGAAGAGCGGCACCATGCGCGACGGTACCGCCCTGGGCGACGGACTGGCCACCGCCATCAACCGCATCAAGGACAGCGAGGCCAAGAGCAAGGTCATCATCCTGCTCACCGACGGTGTGAACAACCAAGGCAGCATGGACCCGCAGAGTGCCGCCGAGATAGCGGCCATGTACGGCATACGCCTCTACACCATCGGCGTGGGAAGCCTGGGGAAAGCCCCCTACCCTTTCCGCGACCAGTTTGGGCGTGTACACTACCAGAACATCGACGTGGAAATTGACGAGCCGCTGATGCGCCAGATGGCCGAAGCCACGGGCGACGGACGCTACTTCCGCGCCACAAACAAGAAAGCCCTCAAGGAAATCTTCGACCAGATTGACGAGATGGAGAAGAGCAAGATTGACGTGACGCAGTATGCGCAAACCAAGGATGAATACATAGGCTGCCTATGGCTGGCCGTGGTGGCGCTGCTGGCCGAAGTGCTGATAAAATGGATTTGGTTCAAACTCTAAAACTCTAAAACTCTAAAACTCTAAAACTCTAAAACTCTAAAACTCTAAAACTCTATAACTCTAAAACTCTAAAAACCCCAATAAAATGGATTTGGTTCAAACTCTAAAACTCTATAACTCTAAAACTCTAAAACTCTAAAACTCTATAACTCTATAACTCTATAACTCTAAAACTCTAAAAACCCAAAAATGGTACATTTTGAACATATAGAATATTTATGGTTGCTGCTGCTGGTGGCGGCGGCGGGAGCGCTATGGGGTGTGATGAGCTGGCGCGAGCGGCGGCGGCTGGAGCAATGGGGCGACCGTTCGATGTTCGGGCGGCTGATTCCCGACCGCTCGGGCTGGCGTCCGGCACTGAAGATGGGGTTGACCCTCGGCGGCATCAGCCTGCTCATCGTGGCACTGGCCAATCCGCAGTTCGGCACCCGTATTGAGAAAGGCAAACGCACAGGCAGCGACATAGCCATTTGCCTCGATGTGAGTAACAGCATGATGGCCGAGGACATACAGCCCAACCGTTTGGAGCGCAGCAAAAAGGTGGTTACCAACCTGCTGAACACCCTGACGGGCGACCGGGTGAGCCTCGTCGTCTATGCCGGCACGAGCTTCATCCAGATGCCGCTCACCAACGACTACAGCGCCACCAAGCTCTTCCTCGACCAGGTGAGCTGCGACATGATAGCCACGCAGGGCACCGCCATCGGCGACGCCATTGAGAAAGGCATGGAGACCTTCGGCTACGGCGACCCCGACCGTCCGTGGGAAGTCAACAAAGGACGTGCCATCATCGTCATCAGCGACGGTGAGAACCACGAGGACGACGCCGTGGAAGCCGCCAAAGAGGCCGCCAAGCAGGGCATTCGAGTCTGCACCATCGGCATGGGTCTGCCCGAAGGGTCGCCGATACCGGAGTATGACCCTCGCGGACGCACCAACAACTACAAGCGCGACCGCAACGGCAGCATCATCATGACGCACCTCAACGAAGAGATGCTGCGCCAGATAGCACATGCCGGCAACGGCACCTACGTAAGGGCCAGCAATGCCGGCAGCGGCTTGAGCGACATCACGTCGGTCATCGGCGGTTTGGACAAGGAAGAGATGGGCGAGGCGGTGTTCAGTGCCTACGAGAGCCGCTACATGTATCCACTGGCGGCGGGCTTGCTTTGCCTGCTGGCCGAGGTGATTCTCTACGAGAGAAGAAATAGAAAATGGAAACTGTTTGAGGAGAAAGAGAAATGAGAAAGATTAGCAAGATTGGACTAATAGGACTATTAGGGCTTATAGGACTTATGGGAGAAGCCCACGGGCAGGCCGACCGCGGGCAGCTGCGCGACGGCAACCGGAGCTACAAGAAAGAGCATTACGACAAGGCCGAGGTGCAGTACCGCCGTGCCCTGGAGCAGGACAGCCTCGACTACCGTGGGCAGTTCAACCTCGGCAACACCCTCTACCGTCAGAAGAAATACGACGAGGCGGCACGCCACTTCGACCGTGCGCTGCAATGTCCCGATGTCGACGACCGTCAGCGTTCGCGCGCCCTCCACAACAAGGGCAACAGCTACCTCAAGGCCGGCATGGAGAATCAGGAACAGGGAATGCAGATGTTCCAGCAGGCCGTGCAGAACTACCAGGACGCCCTGAAGCTCGACCCCAAGAACGAGGACACTCGCTACAATCTGGCCTACGCCCGCCGTCTGCTACAACAAGCCCGGCAGCAACAGCAGCAGAACCAGCAGCAACAGGGCGACAACAAGGACCAGCAGAACAAGAACCAGCAAAACCAACAAAATCAGCAAAACCAGCAACAGCAACAGAATCAGCAGAACCAGCAGCAGCAAAACCAGCAGAACAGTGGACAGGACCAACAGGACAAGCAAAACAAACAAGACCAGAAACGTCCCAACCAGATGGAGCAGCGCAAGCAGGATGCCGAGCGAATGCTGGAGGCCGTGAAGAACAACGAACGCCAGACCCTCAAAGAGCAAGCCAAGAAGGTGCAGGCCGTGGGCAGTCACCATAGCGACAAGGACTGGTAAGGTGAGAGGTGAAAGGTAAGAGGTGAAAGGTAAGAAAAAACACAACAGAACAATGAGAAAAAACAAGATAAACAAACAAGGTAAGATGTGCCTGGTGGCAATGGTGATGCTTCTTTTCACCTTTCACCTCTCACCTTTCACCTTAATAAACAAACAAGGTAAGATGAGCCTGGTGGCAATGGTGATGCTTCTTTTCACCTTTCACCTCTCACCTTTCACCTTAATGTGCCTGGTGGCAATGGTGATGCTTCTTTTCACCTTTCACCTCTCACCTTTCACCTTGAAAAACAAACAAGGTAAGATGTGCCTGGTGGCAATGGTGATGCTTCTTTTCACCTTTCACCTCTCACCTTTCACCTTAATGAGCCTGGTGGCAATGGTGATGCTTCTTTTCACCTTTCACCTCTCACCTTTCACCTTAATAAACAAACAAGGTAAGATGCGCCTGGTGGCAATGGTGATGCTTCTTTTCACCTTTCACCTCTCACCTTTCACCTTAAAAGCTCAGGAGCTGACCGTGCAGGCTCCCAAGCAGGTTTATGTGGGCGACAACTTCAACGTGACCTTCGTCGTCAACGCCCAAGCGCGCGACTTCAAGGGGCCCACCTTCAAGGGCTTCAGCCTCCGTTCGGGTCCCCACGAAGGATTCCAGCAGTCGACCTCCATCATCAACGGCCAGTGGTCAAACTCCGTTCAGACAACCTTCAGCTACCGGTTGCTGGCCGACGTCGAGGGCTCCTTCACCATCGGTGCCGCCACCTGCACTGTCGACGGCAAGAAAATCTCTTCGCCAAGCTTCACCATCAAAGTGGAGAAGATGAGTCAGGCGCAGATGCAGCAGCGGCAGCAGCAACAGCAAGCCCGGCAGCAGCGTCGCCAGGCCTACGACCCCTGGGCGCAGCAGCCACAGCCCGCCTCGAAAATCGACGCCAACACCCTCTTTGCCCGTGCCGTGGTGAGCAATGCCCACCCCTGGCAGGGCGAGCAAATCATCGTCACCTATAAGATCTACACCCAGGTACCCCTCTCCCAGGCGGGCATCGACAAACTGCCCGGCAACAAGGGCTTCTGGTCCGAGGACCTCAGTGCCGGCAAGCAAATCAAGCAGTACGAGGAAACCTATAACGGCCAACGCTACCAAGTGGCCGAGATCCGCAAGGGCGCCCTCTTCGCACAGGAGAGCGGCCGCCTCACCATCGAACCCCTCGACCTCAACGTCCTCGCTATGGTGCAGCGACAGCGGCGCCGCACCGGCACCCTCCTCGACCTCTTCGACGACCCCTTCTTCAACATGTCGCAGGCAGTCGAATATCCCCTCCACACCAAAGCTCTTGCCGTCAATGTAAAACCTCTCCCCGCAGGCCCCGACAATTTCAGCGGCGCCGTGGGCACCTTCTCCGTCAAAGGCGGGCTCAACCTCGACAAGGTCAAATCCAACGAAGCCGTCTCCTTCCGTCTCACCGTCAGCGGTCGCGGCAACCTCATGCTCATCACCCCCTCCACCCCCGATTTTCCCTCCTCCTTCGAGGTCTACGACCCCCAGATCGAGGACAACATCTCCCACGGTGACAACGGCGTCTCCGGCAGCCGCACCTACGAGTGGGTCCTCATCCCTCGCAGTCAGGGCGTGTTTACCATCCCTGCCTACAAGTTCGTCTATTTCGACCCCTCCATCGCTCAGTACGTCACCCTCTCCATCCCCGAGCAAACCATCTCCGTGGCCAAAGGCAAAGCCTCCGCCGGTGGCAGCAGGGACGACGTGCATCTCCTCAACCACGACATCAACTACATCCACCCCGTCACCAAGCTCCTCCCTCTCGTAGACGAGGAGTCGGCCGGCCTTCCCTTCTACCTCGCCCTCCTCCTCATTGCCCTCCTCTCCCTGGCCGCCGTCCTTTGGGGGAAGAAACACCAGGCCGACGAGCTCGACCTTGCCGGCCGCCGCCAAAAACGCGCCTCCCGCATGGCCCGCCGCCGCCTCAAGAAAGCCGCCGCTCTCCTCGCCACCGGCCTCACCCCCGCCTTCTATGAGGAGATTTACAAAGCCATCTGGGGCTGCCTCTCCGACAAATACTCCATTCCCCTCTCGCAACTCAACCGCGACAGCGTCTGCGCCTGCCTCGTCGACAAACAGGTACCCCTTGCCCAGCAGGAGCGCATCATGAAGGTCCTCCAGGATGTCGACTTCGCACGCTTCGCCCCCGGCGACGCCCGCGCCCAGATGCAGTCCATCTACGACGAATCCCTCCTCATGATTGCAGAACTTTGAGAACCACGAACCACCAACAAAGAACCCCGAACCACCATGAAACACACAGCGTCCATTAAATTGATAATTTTCATTTTTCATTTCTCATTTTTCATTTTTCATTTCTCACTTTTCACTTCCGCCCAAGCGGAAGTGGCCTTTGCTCAGCATGCCGACTCGCTCTATCGCCTCAAGGACTATCAGGGGGCCGCCGCGGGCTACGAAGCCGTGCTCTCTCACCATTTCGCTTCCCCCGACCTCTACTACAACCTCGGCAACTGCTACTACCGCACCGGCCACATGGGTCTCGCCATCCTCAACTACCATCGCGCCCTGCGCCTCAAGCCCTCCATGAGCGACGCCAGCCAGAACCTCCAGCTGGCCAACAGCCACATCTCCGACCGCATCACCCCCCTCCCACGTCTCTTTGTCGTCGAGTGGTACGAGCGTCTCGTCACCCACCTCTCCCCCTCCTCCTGGCGTCTCCTCGTCGTCATCCTCTTCGCCATTGCCTGCGCCGCCGCGGTGGTCGTCATCCTCTCCCGTCGCATCCCCCTCCGCAAGACCGCCCTCGCCCTCCTCATCGCCGACGGCCTCCTCCTCTTCCTCGCCCTCCTCCTCCTCTTCGCCTCCACCGCTCGCTTCAACAGTCGTAGCGAGGCCATCGTCCTCCAGCCCTCCGTCGCCGTCAAAAGCTCCCCCGAGCTCCAGAGCGTCGACAAGCTCATCCTCCACGAGGGCACCAAGGTCTCCATCTCCGAATCCCTCGCCGGCTGGCACAAGATAACCCTCGCCGACGGCACCACCGGTTGGTGTCAGCAGCAAAACATCGAAAGAATATAAGGGTTATGGGTTATAGGTTTGCTCCACTAGGGTCGCAAGCCTGCAAAGCAGGCAGATGGGTTATCTATGCCTTGATTTTCATTTCTCATTTTTCATTTTTCATTTCTGCCCACGCACAGAATATCACCTACGACACCGACACCGCCTGCGGTTGCGACATCGTCTATGTCGACGGCATCCAGACCACCCGCGAGGGCGACCTCTACGGCTTCCGCCGCAGCAACGGCCGCGTGATTTTCCCCAATATCTTCCACTACGTCGACCAATTCTCCAACGGCTACTGCCGCGTCTGGCAAGTCGACACCGCCGTCTCCCCAGCCCCACTGGCTGGTCTCATCGACTCCTCGGGCCACCAAATCCTTCCCTGCATCTACCATTCCGTAGACCTCCCCTCCTCCGGCCGCATCCTCGTGGGTAAAAACGGCCTGTTCGGATACACCGACCTCGGCGGAAACCTCGTCATTCCCTTCTCCTTCACCGACGCCAGCTCCTTCGTCCAGAACCGCGCCTGCGTCGCCCTCGTCGTCGACTCCTTCTACCTCTTCTACACCTTCATCGACACCCTCGGCCGGCAGCTGTTCCCGCCCGTCTTCCAGAACGCTCGTCCCTTCATCGACGGCTTCGCCCCAGTCTTCCGCTACGACCGCTGGGGCATCATCGACACCCTCGGCAACGAAATCCTCCCCACCGCCTACGAACACCTCTCCTACCCCGACCACGGCACCTTCTTCGCCGGCGACTCCTCGGGGATGGCCCTCTTCCGCCTCCCCACCAACGCATTAACGCAATCACGCATTCAAGCATTAACTCCCTTCGTCTACCAGCCAGTCACCCTCGTCTCCGAGGGCCGCATCGGGGTCTCCCGCGGTGGCAAGCAGGGCTTCCTCGACCTCCAAGGTAACGAAATCATTCCCTGCCGCTACGACGAGATTGGACTTTTCCGACAGGGACGCGCCCTCGCACGCATCGGCGACAGCTGTGGCATCATCGACACTCTCGGCCGCATCATCCTCCCACTCCAGTATTCTGACCGCACCCCCAAGGGCATCAAATACGCCTACTACGACACCCTGGCCCTCGTCGAGAAAGACGGCCGCCTAGGCTATGTCGACCTCGATGGCCAATTCGTCGTCCCCCTCGTTCTCGAAGAAGCCTACCAGTTCTCCGAGGGCCTCGCCGCCGTTAAAAAAGACGGCCTCTGGGGCTACATCGACACCCACGGCGACCCTTTCATCCCCTTCCTCTTCGACATCGCTCCCTCCTTCCGCTACGGTCGTGCCGAGGTCTACTTCCACGGACGCCCACTCACCATCGACCGCCAAGGACGCTGTGTCCGCAACTGCAACGGAATCATCTCATTTAGATAAGTCGAAAAGCCAAAAAGTCGAAAAGTCCATAACCTATAACCCATAACCCTTAATGGAACATTCAGGAATAGTCAAAGAAGTCAAGAACGGCCGCGTTGCCGTCCAAATCGAGTCCGTCAGCGCCTGTGCCTCCTGCCAGGCGCACTCCAAATGCGGCTTTGCAGAGTCGAAAAACAAGACCGTCGAGATACCCACCTCCGACTGGAAAGACTATAACCCCGGAGACCCCGTTACCGTCTTCATCACCGAGGACCACGGCCTCCTTGCCGTCCTCCTCGCCTACGTCTTCCCCGCCGTTGTGCTGCTGGCCGTCACCATCGGCCTCGCCCTCGCCGGTCTGCCCGACTGGCTCGTCATCCTTGCGTCCTTCGCCGCCCTCGCCCTCTACGTCCTCATCCTTTACCGCTCCCGCCAGAAACTCGACCGCAAATTCATTCTAACCGTCAGCAAATGCTAATCCTCGGCATCGACCCCGGCACCCAGATTCTGGGCTATTCCCTCCTCGACACCGACGGCCCCGCACCGAAAATCGAGGCTATGGATGTGCTGTACCTGAAGAAGATTCCCGACTTCAACCTCCGCATCCGCAAAATCTTCGAAAGCACCGTCCGCCTCATCGACTCATTCCACCCCGACCACTTGGCCATCGAGGCCCCCTTCTTCGGCAAAAACGTGCAGTCGATGCTCAAGCTCGGCCGCGCTCAGGGTGTAGCCATCGCCGCCGCTATCAGCCGCGACCTCTCCATCACCGAATACGAGCCCTCGGTCATCAAGCAGCACATCACCGGCAACGGCAACGCCTCCAAACAGCAGGTCGCCGCCATCCTCCAATCCATCCTCGGCTTCGACCAGTCGCCCAAATACCTCGACGCCACCGACGCCCTCGCCGTGGCCTACACCGCCCACCTCCAACTCTCCAATCCCATTGCCGATATCCAGTCGCAGCTCAAACCCAGTCACAAAACCCATAAATCAGCGAAAAAACAATGGTCAGAATTCGTCTCTCAAAACCCAGACTTGGTAAAATAACCCTCTTACTTCTTACCTCTTACCTCTTACTTCTTACCTCTTGCGGAACCAAAAGCCACAAGCAGTTCGACCCCAAGAGAGTCAACTTCACCGCCGAGACCCTTCCCTTCCTCGCCGGACAGCTCTACCCCTCGCTCCTCCTCGCCCATACCCAGGCCGACTCCACTTTCACCGTCTCTGTCACCGCCCCCTCCAACAACGCCGTCCTCCGCGTCGTCGTCGACTCGTCCTACCTCAACTTCGTCACCATCCTACAGGAGATACTCCCCTCGCGCGGTGAGACCTACACCTTCCCCGTCGCCGTCAAATGGAAATACGACCAGTTGCGCCAGATACGCCAGCACCGCCCGCTCGACCTCACCTTCCAATGCTACATCAACGACGAGGAAGTCGACATCAAGAACCTCCGTCTCGACGTCCGCTCTGTCAACGAATGCCCTCTCTCCCTCCGCTCCCCCGACGGCTTCATCCTCGACACCCGCTTCCTCTTCGCCGCCTACGTCAACGAGGAACACCCCTCCATCCAGCAGATACTCACCGACATCCTCGACCAGGGCATCGTTGCTCGCTTCACAGGCTACCAGTCGGGCCGATCCAAGGACGTCACCGAGCAAGCTTTCGCCGTGTGGTACTACGCCTTGAATCGCGGCATTTCTTACTCCTCCATCTCCTGCACCCCTAACCCCAACCCGCGCGCCAACGTGCAGCACATACGCTTCTTCGACGAAGTCCTCAACACCCGCCAGGCCAACTGTATCGACGCCTGCGTCTTCCTGGCCTCCATTCTTCGCAAAATAGGACTCCGCCCCCTCATCTTCGTCGAACCCTGCCACGCCTACCTCGGCTACTACACCGACAAGAAATGCAAGGATGTCGCCCTCCTCGAGACCACTATTACCTCTTGGGTCAACTTCCCCCAGCTGCGCAAGAACCTCGACCCCGACGGCCAACTGCCCGAGAAGGAGCTGGAGAAGATTTCCAAATACCTCACCCCCAAACAGCTCGACGACTACACCTCACGCCGCATCACCACCGACCAACTGCTCATCCTCGTGGCCCGCTCGCTCTTCGACAAAGCCTCCGAGTACAACCGGGAAACCTACCTCGCCAACCGCGACCACTTCGCCGACCCCTCCGCCATCGGCTACCAGCAGCTCGACATCCAGACCCTCCGCCAGCAGGTCCAGCCCATCAACTGAGGCTTTTTTTCTAATTTATTTTTTGCCATGTGGGAGTTTTTTTGTATTTTTGCATTTTGTTTTAGAATACAATATCTATGATGAAGAAAGTTATACCCTTGATGCTCATGATGCTCATGCTCACGCCATTAATGGCACAGCAGGGCGAGAAAATGCTCAACCGTCGCTACCAGAACGAGATTCGCGATTCACTGGCCACGGTGATTATGAACCGCCAGAAGGAGATGCAACGCTATGCCGAGAAGGCCCTGGTGGAGCTGCCCAACGACGAGAAGCTTTACGACGAGAGCTACATCTCGGTGGGTGCCGACCTCATCGACACCTTCTACGCCGACGGCACCATGCACCTGGACTTCGTCTACCGCCTGAGCTACAACTGCAAGCACCTGGAGGGCTACACCGACGACTACCCACTGGGAGCCTACGACGTGGACTCGTCGAACAGCGCCCGCGCCATCTGCAACCTTACCAAGACCTTCATCGAAGGCACCCTACGCGATGTGTTCGAGGCAGGCAAAGAGGTGGAGATGGTAATCACCTCGTCGGCCGACGGCACCGAGTTCACCCACGCGGTGGAGTATGACGGCCGCTACGGCGACTTCCGCTACTGCCCCGTAACCTTCAACGGCGAGCGCCTCCGCCTGTCGGTGGACCGCGAGACGGGCATCAACAACAACTGCCAGCTGGCCTATATCCGCGCCCAGAGCGTCCGTTCCTATCTGTTGGAGATGATTCCCGCCCTGCGCCAGACAGTGAACAGCTACCGCTACGTAACGCTCTCCTACCAGGACTCCGTGAACACCCACTACTACCGCCGCTCGAGCATCGAGATGCGCGTAAGCGACGTGTTCAGCGAGACGGTGGAGCGCATGCAGCGCGAGCGCATGCAGGACGACTATGTCGACTACAACATCCCGGTGACCGACGTGAAGAACCCCGACACCTACGTTCTCATCATCGCCAACGAACACTATAGCAACGAGCTCATCCCCGACGTGCCCTACGCCCTCGCCGACGGAAAGTGCGACAGCCTCTACGCCGTGAACGCCCTGGGTGTGCCACAGCGTCAGGTGCGCGTGCTCCGCAACGCTACCCGCGACGAGATTGAGCAGGAAGGCATCCACTGGCTGACCGACCTGGCAAAGGCTGTGGCCGCCAAGAACGGCGACGGCAACATGCCGGTGGCCAACATCATCATCTGCTATGCCGGCCACGGATACACCGACCTCGACGGGAAAGCCTACCTGGTGCCCAACGGCATCAATACCGACGACATCAAGTCGCTCCAGGGGGGGAAGAACGGTGGTTGCAAACTATTCGGCAAGAAAAAGAAACAGCAGGAGGCCGACTCGATAGACTACGACATCGTGCTCTCGAACAAGGAGTCGGACCGACTGGCCGACGAGTGCCTCTCGCTCGAGGAACTCTGCGCCAGCTTCAACGCCAAGGTGGTGCCAGTGAAGGATCTGACGCTCGTCATCGATGCCTCGTTCGACGGCAACAGCCGCGACGGCAAGCCCATCTTCCGCGCCGACCGTCCCACCGACAACAAGAAGAAACGCCGCAAAGCCTCGTTGCGCAGCGATGCCGTGGTGCTTCTGGCTGCCGACTTCGACCGCACAGCTTTCGCCTACAACGACCACCAGCACGGCTTCCTCACCTACTTCCTACTCCACGAAATCAAGATTCAGAAGGAGCGCTTCTTCCGCCTCACCTATCAGGAAATCTTCGACACCATCGAGCGGAAAATCAACAAGGAGTCGGCCCTGCAGAACAAATGGCAAGAAATCTCGGGCATCGCCGGTGGAAAATACAAAGACGACTGGCAGAGGCTGAAGGTCAAAAACTAAGAACTAAGAATTCAAACAATCATAAATTTATGGATAAACTCATCATCACCGCCGCCATCTGCGGCGCAGAAGTCACCAAAGAACAGAACCCCAACGTTCCCTACACCGTAGAGGAAATCGTGC
>JAEEGL015878665.1_pt1 | contig 14601 bp, 12 predicted proteins | sample 9134231 | NCBI WGS metagenome assembly JAEEGL01 (sample SAMN16246548, study PRJNA631951) | gut metagenome | biome: gut microbiome; feature: rumen; material: fiber-attached | host: Bos | place: Iran: Karaj | collected 2018-10 | reverse complement strand
GAGCTGCTCTCGGTCCTGCCGCACATCGGAGGCGGCGTGCTCTGGTCGGTCCTGCTCCTGAAACAGAAGAACATCACCCAGCTATATGTCATCCACATCCTCACGAACCTCCCGGGGATAATATACCTGGTGACGAGCCTGTGACGTTGTTTGCTCCCGGGACGTGCCCGAAAACATGCCGCTAGCCTCCACGAAATGGTCTTCAGTTCAATCTCGTGTGCCTTTTTAATTTGGTCATTGATGTGTTCAATTTAGTCATTTTGACTCAAATGACTAAATTGAAAGTAGATTGCGTATGAGAGGGCAATGCCCGAAAGTGTACGAATAATGACACACATGGTGTGAGATACTGTGGTCAGTAAAGACAAAATGTGTTCTTCGTTGTCTTTCGTTGTACCTCCTTAAAACCCTCCGCCGGTTTGTGCTCCCGGCGGAGGGGTTACTAGTAAATTGATTGTTTATTGATGAAGTTGATAGTTTACGATGTCATAATGTTATAATCGATATTACAAATAATAGTATTATTGAGGTTGGTTATGAGGCATGATAAGCCGTTTCCTGCGAGCGAATGGGATTTATTTTCAACATTTGAAAATATGTGGAATGCTGGATGGTTAGATAGCTATTCTGATGAGCATTTTTTAATCAGGGCACTTGAAAACCGTATTCAAGACATTCAATGGAAAGATCAATTTCTCAACAATAATAGTGACTCTATTTATTCGCCTATCTATCGGCCAGGTGGAATAGATTATTCTAGTCTCTCTCGTAATTTTGTTATTAATCTTTCTGGCATTTTCAAAGGAATGATTAATATGTTCGGTGAAGAACACATAAAAAAATTTATAGTTGACCAACTTTCTGCGGGTAAGGAAAAATATAATGAGAATGTTTTCTTTCAGGCATTGTCTGAAATAGAAATCCTACGCTTTTATGGGAGCAGAAACCCAGTAAATTCTGTGTACGAACCACCTGTAACTGCCGAAAGTAAGCGAAACCCAGAGGCATCATTTGAATACATTCTTCCGCATTCTCAAAAGCATATTAAGGTTAATGTTGAAGTAAAAACGGCAAACTTCAATACTTCATTTGATGACAACCATTCTTTTCTTATGCCAACAATACTATTAAATGATAAGGGAAGAGAGGATTTCGCAAATACTTGCAAAGCAAACAAAATAAAAACTCTAATGCCTCGAGTTTCTAAACTAGTTGACTTTATAAATAGTGCGACAGAAAAATTTAATGAACCTGAACCTGATGAATACAATTTGCTGTATGTTAACTGGTCATACAGTGATTATCCTATTTGCGGATTCATTGAAGCATGGAATCTATTGACTAATGACCAAAATGGATTATTGCTGTACCCGGATAAGGCAACTAAATTGAATATGAAAAAGCCCTTAAATACTGATGCATTAAAGAGAATAACGGCGATTATTGTCTATACAAGTTCATTAGAACAATTGATGTTTAGTGACTTCTCCTATTCATGGCAAAGACATCCGATGTTTAAACATCGATTTAGAATGCATGTTATAAATGATAGACTCAGAGAAGATGAATTAGCTGATAGATCTAGAAGTCTCTTTCAAATCACTGGCATGAACCCAGATAGAAACGAAGGTAACTTTTATATTCTAGGATATTACAGAAGGGGAGCAAGTAATAACGAAAAACTCATTCTAGACGATACTGCAACGCAATTGACCGACATAATTAAAAATGAATGCTTCTAAACAGACGAATCGTTGTTTTGAAAAACCTTGTAATACAATATGGTTAATACGAAAAATGTAGATGTCCCAATAATCGGTTATATCTGATTATATGATTAGCATAAGAATTCTAAGGAGATTGATTTATGGCTGATAAGACTAATGCGAACATAGGATTTGAGAAACAACTGTGGGATGCTGCCTGCGTATTATGGGGACATATTCCTGCTGCAGAATATAGAAAAGTTATCATAGGATTGATCTTCCTCAGATATATATCTGCTGCTTTTGATAAGAGATACAAGGAACTGGTCGATGAAGGCGATGGGTTTGAGAATGACAGAGATGCTTACACCATGGAAAATGTCTTCTTCGTACCGGAGATAGCCAGGTGGGAGACGATTTCAGCAGCTGCTCACACACCAGAGATTGGCAAGGTCATTGATGATGCAATGCGTGCGATCGAAGATGAGAATAAGAATCTCAAGAACGTACTGCCTAAGAACTATGCAAGCCCGGATCTGGATAAGAAGGTCTTGGGTGATGTCGTAGATATCTTCACAAACAATATCGATATGAGTGATACGGAAGCAAGTGAAGACCTCTTGGGAAGGACATATGAGTACTGTATCGCACAGTTTGCTGAGAAAGAAGGTGTTGGCGGTGGTGAATTCTATACGCCGTCCAGCGTTGTTAAGACACTTGTCTCAATATTGAAACCGTTTGAAAACTGCCGCGTATATGACTGCTGCTGCGGTTCCGGCGGTATGTTCGTTCAGAGTGCAAAGTTCATAGAGGCTCATTCCGGAAAGAGAGGAAACATCTCTGTTTACGGACAGGAAGCAAATGCTGATACCTGGAAGATGGCCAAGATGAACATGGCTATCAGAGGTATAGATGCCGATTTTGGTCCTTATCAGGCTGATACATTCGGAAACGACCTGCATCCGCAGCTCAAGGCTGATTTCATCCTGGCGAACCCGCCCTTCAACTATCATCCATGGGGGCAGGAGAATCTTAAGGATGATGTCCGTTGGAAATATGGGCTTCCCCCGGCAGGAAATGCCAACTATGCTTGGATTCAGCATATGATCCATCACCTTGCTCCAAACGGCAAGATAGGTCTCGTCCTGGCTAACGGAGCTCTTTCAACTCAAACAAGCGGTGAAGGCGAGATAAGGAAGAAAATCATTGAAGATGACCTGATCGAGGGCATTGTAGCTATGCCTACGCAGCTCTTCTACAGTGTAACCATCCCAGTTACATTATGGTTTATCTCGAAGAATAAGAAGCAAAAAGGCAAGACGCTGTTTATTGATGCCCGTAAGATGGGCCATATGGTCGATCGTAAGCACCGCGACTTCACGGATGAAGATATACAGAAGCTTGCTGATACATTCGAGGCTTTCCAGAATGGAACACTCGAAGATGCTAAGGGTTTCTGTTCTGTATCTACAACAGAAGACATTGCTAAGCAGGATTACATTCTTACTCCTGGTAGGCATGTTGGTATTGAAGAACAGGAAGATGATGGAGAGCCATACGAAGAGAAGATGGCAAGGTTGACATCTGAGCTTTCAGATTTGTTTGAGAAGTCTCACAAGCTTGAAGATGAAATAAAGAAGAAGCTTGGTGCGATTGGGTATGATATTTGAGACTGTGAGAATATCAGACTTAATATCTGAAATATCCATGGGCCCTTTTGGGTCAAATATTAAGGTGGAATGCTTTGTTAACGAGGGTATTCCAGTTTTGAATGGAAGTAATCTTGATGGTTTTGCATTAAAAGAGAATTCATTTAGATATGTAACAGAAGAAAAGGCTGATTCGCTCGGAAAGGCCAATGCTCATAGAGGTGATGTAGTGATTACTCATCGAGGAACATTAGGTCAAATCGTGTTCATACCTAATAATTCTTTGTATGATAGATATGTTATCTCCCAGAGCCAGTTTAGATTAAAGTGCAACGAAAGAGTACTGCCGGAGTATCTTGTATACTATTTCCATACTCGGATCGGACAACATAAACTACTTTCTAATGCTTCTCAAGTAGGGGTACCTGCTTTAGCTAGAGCTACCACCACATTTCAAAAGATCGATGTTGAAGTACCGGATATAAACACTCAACACAAGATAGTAAGACTGTTAGAACTGCTAAGACATAAAATTGAAGTTAATAACGTGATAAATCAGAATTTATATCAACAGGCAAGATCGATTGTTGATGCTTTCTTATGTAACATCGAGGACTATAAGATACAATTTCTTCAGGATGTAGCTGATTGTCAAAATGGTCGCGCCTTTTACAAAGAAGGATATGATAAAGAAGGTGCTTTTGTTGTGGATTTGGGAAATGTAAATGTATCCGGCAACTTTATTTATACAAATGCAGATAAATATGTTTCGATGACTAGATACTATGATCCCAAGTTGGAACGCTACCGAATATATAAGAACGATTTGGTTATGGTAATGACAGATCGAAAGAGTACTATGGAACTTTTGGGCAAAGTCGGTAAAATCTATAAAGATGGTTACTATCTCCTTAATCAAAGAATGTATCGCATCCGTGCAAAAGAAGGAATAAACACTAATTATTTGTATGCTTGTTTAAACTCTACAGAAGTTAGTAATGGTCTCAAAGAGAAAGCGTTGGGTAGCGTTCAAAAATATGTAAATACCGGCGAAATCAACTGTATTGAGATTAAGATTCCGTCTAAAGATGAAATGGAAAGAATTGGTAGTATTCTAGACCCTATGTTTACTCAGATGGAAAACAATATTTTAGAAAATGAGGCACTAATGGATCTGAGGGACGGCCTTCTCCCTAAATTAATGTCTGGTGAGTTGGATGTCTCGGATATAGACCTATAGGCCGCTAAATTATAATTTGTATGTTAGAGGAATTCGAATCATGGGACTGTATGAAGGAATTAAAGATGTAGCAAAAGTAGTACAAAAAGCTGATAACATTGAGCTTTATCTTCAGCTTTTGGATTTAGGTAGCCAAGCTTTGGATTTGCAAAATGAGTTATTTGAGACTAAAAATCAACTAAAACGTTTAGAAGCGGAGCTTCAAACAGAAAAACACATTACACGACATTCAGATGGTCTTTACATTACCTTAGAAGGCGATGATATACACTATTGTTCAACCTGTTGGGGATTGAATAAAAAACTCATTCAGCTAACTGATGATGATAGATGCTTTGAATGTGATAGAAAATGGAGAGAAGCTAATAGATAAGGGTTTGTAGGAGTAATTATTTATGATTTGTAATCTGTCTGAATTATGCAACTATGCCAAAGGTAAAACTGAGGTTGCTTCATTAGATGCAAATTCCTACATTTCCACAGAAAACATGTTACCTGATAAGGCTGGAATAACAAGCGCATCCTCATTACCGTCTGTAGCACAAACTCAAGCTTTTGTCACAGGAGATGTTTTGGTATCTAACATAAGACCATATTTTAAGAAAATATGGTTTGCTGAATATGATGGCGGTTGCTCCAATGATGTTCTGGTATTTAGAGCTAAGAATGGAACAGATAAACGCTTCCTATATTATGTGCTTTCTAACGATGCTTTCTTTGATTACTCAATGGCTACTTCAAAAGGCACAAAAATGCCTCGTGGTGACAAGGTTGCGATAATGAATTACGAGGTTCCAGTTTTTCCCTATGAAACTCAAGTGAAAATAGCAAGTGTTCTGGATGGCATAGATCAGAAAATCAAAACTAACAATGCGATAAATCAGAATTTAGCTCAGCAGGCACAGGCAATATATGCTGATATGTTCATTACTAATGCTGATGCGACATGGCCTTTGGGTCATCTTTCTGATCTGATTGCCGTGAAATACGGAAAAGACCATAAGAAACTTGACAAAGGACCGTTTCCTGTTTATGGATCGGGTGGTGTTATGCGCTATGTTGAACGTCCGCTCTATGACAAAGAGTCGGTATTGATTCCTCGAAAAGGAACCCTCAATAATGTCATATATGTCAATGAGCCATTTTGGTCTGTAGATACTATGTTCTATACCGAGATGAAACTCCCCAATGTGGCGAAGTTCGTATATCATTTTGTAAAGAGTAAGGACTTGGCATCTTTAAACGCAGGATCAGCAGTTCCAAGTATGACTACAGATATTCTGAATGCTATGGAACTACGTATTCCAGATGCACAGACTCTTAAACGCTTCGAAGATATGGCAGGGCCTATCTATAGAGACATTCAGCATAATGTTGAGGAATCGAATAAACTTGCTGCTGTAAGGGACGCTCTGTTGCCTCGATTGATGTCAGGCGATATAGATGTCTCTTCATTAGCGTTATAAGCCACTAAATTATTATTTGAGCATTGTATTAGCATACTATCTTTAGCTATTGTTCTCTTTAATTCATTTTTAAAGGAGAACTAATATGACAAAAGAGCTCATTACTGACGTTATGCAACAAATGTTGCCCCATTTAGACAATTCTCAATTGCTTCGGCTAAGAGTTGCTTTGGAAAGTGCTCTTGTGAATTACAGCGTTTCTTTCAATGATAACCAGCCTTTAGATAACGATAACAATAAACTAGTAGAAGAATTCTTAGCTGCAAAGCGAATTGAAGGATGCTCAATAAAAACCCTGTATTACTACAAACACATTTTAAATACAATGTTGGATAATCTCAGTAAGAATGCATGCCGAATTACTACGGAGGATATCCGGTCATATCTATTGGCTTATCAAAAGGAAAAACAACCAAGCTTAGTAACAATTGATAATACTCGCAGAATCCTTTCTAGCTTCTTCTCGTGGCTAGAAGATGAAGAGTATATATTAAAAAACCCTGTACGCCGTATTCATAAGATCAAAACAGCTACAACTATAAAAGAAGTGTTTTCCGATGAAGAAATAGTGAAGATGAAAGACAGCTGTGTGTTATTGCGAGATTTAGCGCTGATTGAACTGTTATCTTCCACCGGTATGAGAATTGGTGAATTGGTTCGTTTGAATCGTGAAGATATTGATTTTGAAGCAAGAGAATGTTTGGTCTTAGGTAAAGGAAACAAGGAACGTATAGTATATTTTGATGCTTCAACAAGAATTCATCTCCAGGAATATCTTGATAGTCGTACTGATAGTAATCCGGCTTTGTTTGTTTCATTGCGCGCGCCATTTGGACGAATTCAAATTGGAGGCATAGAACACAGACTTCGTAATATTGGAATAGAGATGAATATAACACATATCCATCCTCATAAGTTTAGGAGAACTTTGGCGACAAAGGCAATAGACAAGGGAATGCCGATAGAACAACTGCAAAAGTTATTAGGTCATCAGCGAATCGACACTACATTAATGTATGCAATGGTAAAACAGAGCAATGTCAAGATCGCACACAGAAAATACTTATCTTGAGCAGAACATAAATAAGCGGATTGTTTACACTTTTGTGAGTGATTTGATAATAATGAAGTAATAAAATAGTGAAAAGTGCTTATGGGAAGGTGATTAGCTATGGGAACGTTCAGCGAAGCTAATTATGAGAATTCCGTTATCGCGTTATTCCAGAATATGGGATACAAGTATGTTTATGGCCCAAATCTGGACAGAGACTATAAGAGCCCTTTATATGAGAGTGTACTCGAAGAATCGCTTCGCAGGTTAAATCCTAAGCTTCCTGAAGATGCCATTGCTGATGCACTTTATAAGCTCCATAATTTCGAGAACGGCACGGTAGTTCAGAAGAATGTTGTTTTCATGGACTATCTCCAGAACGGTATTGAAGTCAGTTACCATGAAAATGGTGAGACAAAGTATGATATTGCTTATATCGCAGACTATAACAACGTTGATAATAACTCATTTATAGTTGCTAATCAGTGGACTTTCGTTGAAAACAGCGAAAAGCGCCCGGATGTATTGGTGTTCCTTAATGGTCTGCCGGTTGTGCTTATAGAGCTTAAGTCTCCGGCTCGTGAAGAGACTGATGCGTCTGAAGCATATGCGCAAATCCGTAATTACTTGCAGGAAATACCGTCTATGTTTATATACAACGCGATCTGCGTTATGAGTGATATGTTTCTGAATAAGGCAGGAACTATTACATCTGGCGAAGACCGCTATATGGAATGGAAGACCAAGGATGGAAGCAAAGAAGACAACGAGTTTGCTAAGTTCGATACTTTCTTTGAGGGAATGTTCGCACGTGAAAGGCTGTTGGATATCATAAAGAACTTCATTTGTTTCGACGTTGATGGGCTTGATTCCAGGAAGATTTTGGCCGGATATCACCAGTACTATGCTGTGCGCAAAGCTATAGAGAGTACTAAGAATGCTTCTGCTGAGGGAGGAGACGGTAAGGGCGGAGTCGTTTGGCACACACAGGGATCCGGAAAGTCATTAACTATGGTTTTCTATGCGCATCTGCTACAGAAGGCATTGCAGAGTCCCACTATTGTAGTTATTACTGACCGTAATGACCTCGACGATCAGCTTTTCTCACAGTTTGCAAGATGCAGAGATTTCTTAAGACAGACCCCTGAGCATGCTCAGAGTCGTGAGCATCTGATGAACTGGCTTAATTCTAAATCGGCAAATGGCATCATATTCACAACAATGCAGAAGTTTGAAGAGTCAAGTGAGGCACTTTCAGACAGAAGAAACATCATAGTAATTGCTGATGAGGCTCATAGAAGCCAGTATGGTCTGACAGAGCAGATTAAGATAACTACAAACGAAGACGGTGAACAGGTAGCCAAGAGAATCATAGGCAATGCTAGAATCATTAGAGATTGCCTGCCTAATGCTACATATATAGGATTCACAGGAACCCCTGTATCTTCTAAGGATCACAATACCAGAGCGGTTTTCGGTGAGTATATCGATATCTATGATATGACTCAGGCCGTAGAAGACGGTGCAACAAAGCCTGTTTACTACGAGAGCAGGGTAATGAACCTTAAGCTTGATAAGGAAACTATTCAGTTGATAGACCAGGAATATGACCTTCTCGAAGCTACAGAACAGGCTGATGAGGCTGTTATTCAGAAGAGTAAGCAGATGCTGGGCAAGATGGAAGCTGTTCTGGGTAATCCTCAAACCATAGACTCTCTTGTAAAGGATATCCTTGAACATTATGAGAATAATAGGGCGAACATCCTGACCGGTAAAGCGATGATAGTCGCTTATTCTCGTGCTATCGCGCTTGATATCTACCATAAGATCCTTGAATTGCGCCCTGATTGGACTGAGAAGGTTGCTGTTGTAATGACAGAGAGCAACAAGGATCCTGAAGATTGGCGCAAGATCATAGGCAATAAGACTCACAGAGAAGAACTTGCTAAGAAGTTCAAGAATAATGATGATCCGTTGAAGATAGCCATTGTTGTAGATATGTGGCTTACAGGCTTTGATGTACCGTCACTTGCTACGATGTATGTTTATAAACCAATGTCCGGTCATAATCTCATGCAGGCAATTGCAAGAGTAAACCGTGTCTTCAAAGATAAAGAAGGCGGCCTGGTCGTTGATTATGTCGGCATAGCTTCAGCACTTAAGCAGGCTATGAACGATTATACAGACCGTGACAGGAAGAGATACGGCGATACAGACATTGCCAAGGTTGCTTATCCTAAGTTTGTTGAAAAGCTTGAAGTATGCCGAGATCTTCTCCACGGTTATGATTACAGTAAGTTCATGAACGGCTCGGATCTTGAGCGTGCTACGGCTATATCCGGCGCGGTAAACTTTGTTGCAGCTCCTGATGAAGAGGAACTGCTTAAGACATACTTGAAAGAATCACTGTTGTTACATCAAGCGTTGTCTCTCTGTTCGTCCTTAACCACTGAAGAAGAGCGAATCGAAGCTGCTTTCTTTGAGGCAGTCAGGGTTACAGCCGGAAGAGTGCTTGTAACAGTAAAATCCAAGCTTTCGCTTAAGGAGATCAACAGCCAGATCAATGAACTGCTGAAGCAGAGTATTAAGAGCGAAGGAGTGATCAACCTATTTGACGGTGTTCGAGAGGAATTCTCCCTATTTGATCCGAGTTTCTTGGAAGAAATTTCAAGAATGAAGCATAAGAATCTGGCTGTAGAACTGCTGAAGAGGCTTATCGATGAACAAGTAATCGTATATCGCAGGACTAATGTCGTTAAGTCAGAAGTCTTCAGCGAGAGAATGCAGCGACTTATGAACCAGTACATCAATTCCATGCTTACTAACCAGATAGTCATTGAGGAATTGATGAAGATGGCTGAAGAAATCAGAAAGAGCAGGGAAGAAGGCAATGAATTAGGGCTTTCTGAGGAAGAGGTTGCTTTCTATGATGCTCTTACTAAGCCTCAGGCCATAAAGGATTTCTATGAGAACGATCAGTTAGTGGCGCTTACCAAAGAACTGACTGATACTCTCAGAAAGAATAAGACCATTGATTGGCAGAAGCGTGATAGTGCGCGTGCCAGAATGAGAATGATGATAAAGAAACTGCTTAACAAGTATGACTATCCGCCGGAAGGACAGGAAGATGCACTTGAGACGGTTATGCTTCAGTGCGAGCTTTGGACGGATAATCAGTCGATGGATTTGGATTATATGGTTACAAAATGATGTTGAGATCTCTGGAGGTAAATTCAATGACTAATGAATCGGTATACCTCATTTGAACAGTTTTGTAAGTGTGGAGGAACAAACACTATGAATGAGTTTTTACAACCTGAAGAGTTTTGCCTTGATGACATTTTCAAAGGTCAATATAAGATTCCTGTGTATCAAAGGCCTTATCGATGGGGAGATAAGCAGGTAAAACAACTTCTGAAGGATATAGACGAGGCATATTCTAGCTATCAGACTAGTGAAACTACTAATGCAGATGATAGCGTGCTGTTTGCTGGAACTATTTTTATTAAACTCGAACGCAATGTGCGCAATGAATACAATGTATATACCGTAGTTGATGGTCAGCAGCGAATTACTACAATGACACTTCTGCTGATGGTTATATTAAATAGATTATATTTGGATGAAACTGAAGATGATGTTGTAGGTAATATTCGGAACTATTTATGGAAAAAGGAAGAAAGGAAGAATAGTAAAGAACTTCCGGTTCTTTCTTTAGGAAATATCGATCACGACATTATGCAGTCATTATTCAATGAATTGTTTGCTCAAAACGATATTATAGCTATCGCAAGGAACAGACTAGAAACTACAACTAGCGAAATAGAGATAAACCTGCTTAATAATCTCATAACGATTAATGAACATATTTCTGGAATCTCTAGCACCGAGAGTTTACTTAATTATATTGACTTTCTAAAGTATAATATTAAAGTCATTTCAATTAAGATCTCCACCAATATGGTAAAGCTCTTTAGTATATTTGAATCAATTAACAGCAAGGGCAAACCGCTTGATGAGATCGACCTCATAAAGAGTTATATTTTCCAGCATCTTGATCAGTCTGACTATAATGAATACCTTGATAAATGGGGCAATCTGATAAAGCAAACTAACGATAAGCTGAATGATTACCTCATGGTATATATCAGAGGAAATATTTCATATTATAGGAATTCTATATATTTGGATAATTTCAGAACGTTGTCTAACAGTGCTTTTATGAGTTACTACGATTGTTCTGAATTGAGCGAAGTGCTTAAAGCATTTATTAACGATATGCTTGATAAGGTTAAGTACTATAACATGCTTACAGATTATGATCTCCTTAAGAAGAACGGTGTTTCTGAAAAATCGATAGCATTCTTCAGGATGAACAATTTAGCAAAGTATTACACGACCACATCGTTGTACTTTAAGCTCCTTTCTATGCGAGGCGCTCAGTTGATTGATGATAAGAAGTTTGATTTTATTGTTGAATACGCATTTAGATTCATTCTTACTTACCAGACAATCAGCTCGCGTGAAAGTAAGTATACAATAGCCGTATTCTCTGATATTCAAAATGAGATCTATAACATTTCAAAAACTCAGGAGAGTTCAATCATTGCAGATGATCATCTGGTAGAAGGAATAAAGTACATTATAAACAAACGAATTTATGATAATGCCATTAGTGATGATAATTTGAGGAGCAGTATTCATAATACTATGACTTATAACAAAAACAGGAATGTCGTAAAACTGCTTCTCACTTATCTTCTTGAGCTTAACGATAATAATGAAGCCGATTATTTGAAGATTAATGCTATCCTGTCTCTTGGCGGTGGGATCCAGGTCGATCATATTGCCCCACAATCTCCCAATGCTGCAGATGACGGTTTCAAGTATTACAAAGACGATGATTTCATGATTCTGAAGCCTGGTCAGGATTTCATTGATAACTTTGATATCGAAAGATTGCCTTTAGATGATTTCTTAAGTGAATACATTCACCGTTTTGGCAACCTTCGTCTTGAATGGTCAAATGACAATATTAAGAAGAGCAACAGTCTGATTAAATTGGAAGAGTTTGATTATTTGTTCAATTCTAATAAGCACATCAGAGATAGAGAGAAGGCTTTAATTGATAAGATAATTAACTCCGGCTTCTTGATAAGCATCGATAATTATGACTTCTCTCCTAGTGAAATCAAAGCAAAACGCCAAATTAGAATAACGAGTGACGATTTTGGCGATAAAGAACTTAAAAACTACTATCCTGTTGGGTATTCTTTATTCGATGAGTATTCTCCGTTAAGTAATTACTCCTATAGACAACTGATTGCTGATTTGTGTGATCAACTCTATAGGTTAGAAAAAGACCGATTTGTTGAATTGGCTTCTGAAAACTTTGAACTTACAAGCAGTGGAAGAGTTTATATTTCCAATGATAAAAGCAAAATCCGAAGCCCGTATGTTTTGGGTAACTCGGTATATATCGAAACAAATCTGTCATCCGATTACCTTGTTTTACTAGCATTTAGAATCTTGGATGAAATGGGTTTGGACAGAAGCGATTTAGTTATTACGTTAGAAGAACGGTAGGAGACAAAATGGGAGTATCTTTCAGACATTCAGCTGGCTTCGGCAAAAGAATGGAATACAATCTTGTTGGCAAGATGCTAATGGAAGGTCTTGATGTGTATCTACCGTTAGTGGATGATCATGGCGTAGATTGTATTATTAAGAAATCAGACGGATCTTTTATTGAAATCCAGATAAAAGCTCGTTCAAGCGAAGTCGCAGATGGCGATGCGGCATTATTTGCTGCTATAACTCACGAACTGACAGAGAACTTCTATTTCGTCTTCTTTTCCGAAAGATTAGACACAATGTGGATTATGTCATCAGAAGAGTTTTTGGATAAATGTGTTACTAACAAGTCAGGAAAGAACAGAGGTAAACATAGTATTTGGTTCAATGGAAACCGTAAAGATAAAGATGGAAACAAAAAAGAATACTGTAAGAAACAGTTCGAATCGTTTATTGCTACCGATTTCTCCAGATTCCATTAATGTGAATTAGCAGTAGGAGGGCATATGAAAACTATAAAGCTGAATATGATATTCCCAGATATTAAACCGGCTGATTATGAAAAGTATAAGATTCATTTTGCTCGCAAAGCTACCAATGGTGTTGAACCACTTGATGAATACATAGCGGACCCAACACATCTTGAATGCTGGAAAGAGTGGAATACCTATTCGACCGGTAAAAATCATTTTAATAAGCCTTATATCTTTTCTTTAATCCGAGATTACCACGAAAAAGACACTTGGTTATTTGGCGGAGTATGGAAAGTCGTTGGAACAGACAGGAGATCCAAGACAAATCCATACAGAATTGAATTGGTCAGACGATTTGAGCCGTTCATTGGACGTCTGAGGATAACGTATCAGTATAGTAAACGTGCCACAAGAGTAAATATGAAAGATCATTTCGAGAAAATGGTTGTAAAAGAGATACTGGATGAGCCATATTTTGAACCATTTCCAGGATACAGCGAAGTAGATGAACCGTTCTATGTGTTGCGCACTATTATTGAAAAGCGAGATAAGAAATGGAAGGATGCTCTTTCTGTTAACGGCATATACCTTATTACTGATACAAAGACATGTAAGAAATACGTTGGTAAAGCCGATGGAAGAAATGGATTATGGCAACGGTGGAGCGAATATATTAGTAACGGACATGGTGGAGATGAAGCATTAAAAGAACTAATATCTAGAAAAGGCTATAAATATGCAGAAAACTACTTCAGATTTGCGATTCTTGAAGTTTTTACCTATGAAGACTGTCGTACCATCAGTAATAGAGAAAGCCATTGGAAAGATGTATTAATGACTCGTAATGAGAGAATCGGCTATAACAGAAATTGAATCTAAATAAGCAGACGCGAAAGCCCATATGAAAGAAAAGCACAAATACATTATCTATCACGGAATTCCTTGCGAGATCATCGAAGACTATCTTCGTCTAGGTGATGGTCCGTATCTGAAGATAAGATCATCCGAGGATATCGATAAAGCCTATAGCTTGGGATTCACTTGTATGGGAAATCCTGATGAGATAATGAAGAAGATCGACGATTGAGAGGATAAGACATATGATGATCAGTCCTGACGGCTTCATAGCCAAGCACGAGTACAAGTCTTATGCAGAATTGCTGCCGGTAAGAGATCGGCTGATTAGAGATATACGGTATTTCGAGAAACACAGGGATGAAGAAAGCGAGATTCAAATACGTCCTTCTCCTGAAGTAGTCTATCAGTGTAAGCTCCTGTACTTGAGCAAGTTAAGTGAGCTCATCATGGAGAAGTACAATGAAGAATATATTCGCGGAGGGGCTGATCGATAATAACGATTGGAGGGCTTAGTATGGTTACTAAAAAAGAATTGGCGAAAATGAAGTTTGAACCAAGGAAGAGTAACAAGACATCTTACAAGG
>JAEEGL013594615.1_pt1 | contig 14601 bp, 10 predicted proteins | sample 9134231 | NCBI WGS metagenome assembly JAEEGL01 (sample SAMN16246548, study PRJNA631951) | gut metagenome | biome: gut microbiome; feature: rumen; material: fiber-attached | host: Bos | place: Iran: Karaj | collected 2018-10 | reverse complement strand
TACCCTGCTTCGTCACGATGATGTTAACGCCGTGCTCCGAGCTGTCCTGGTGGCTGACGAAAGGAACGATACTTGAGATCACACCACCCTTGGCAACAGAAGGACAGGTGAAGATACTCAGGTATGCATTGCGGATGAAGTCGCCAGATCCGCCGATACCGTTCATCATCTTCGTACCGCTGATATGTGTAGAGTTCACGTTACCATAGAGGTCGGCCTCGATGGCGGTATTGATGGCGATGACACCTAAACGGCGGATAATCTCAGGAGAGTTCGATATCTCACTCTGACGGAGTGTCAGATGATTCTTGAAGTAGTCCATGTTGTCATAGACCTGCAGCAGACACTCGTTGCTGACAGTCAGCGAACAAGCCGAAGCATCCTTCACACGACCGTTGAGCATCATACCGACCACGCTGTCCTGCAACACCTCAGTATAGATATTGAAATCAGGCACATGCTTGTCCTGTCCCAGGGCACCGAGGATGGCATTGGCAGTAGAACCCACGCCACTCTGCAGCGGCAGGAACTCCTTTGGGATACGTCCCTTGTGCATCTCCTCTACGAGGAACTCAGCTGTCAGGTATCCGATCTTGTCCGTTACAGGATCGCTGTCCTTGAAGGCACGGGCCTCATCAGGGATGTTACACTCTACGACACCTGCCACTTTCTCCTTCGGGATGCTGACATAAGGCACGCCGATACGGTCGCCGACATGCTCGATGGGGATAGCCTTGCGGTAAGGCGGATCGAGGGGCTCGTATACATCATGGATATACTTCGCATTAGGATTGTGGAACGAGTTCAGCTCGAGGATCACATGCTTTGCCAGACGGGCAGCAGTCGGAGAGATACCACCAGCAGCGGTGAGATAGACATGATAGTCATTGCCCACCTCTTCGATGTCACACACCTCGAGGATGGCCCAGTCCAATGGACCATAGAAGCCATAGCGCAGCTCCTGAGCCATGTGACTCAGGTGCAGATCGTTGTATGGGATCTCACCCATGTTCACATGCTTACGGAAATCAGGGTTCGTGGTGTAAGGAGCACGATAGAGGATGGCCTGGGCATTTGCCAGGTCACCGTCGGTGCTCTGTCCCGTAGAGGCACCTGTGAAGATTGCCACTTTGAACTCACGGCCAGCCTCATGCTCAGCAACGGCTATCTTGGCCAGTTCCTTTGTTGTTGCCTTGGCCACACCAGCAGGTGTAAAGCCACTCATAGCGATATGGTCGCCATTCTTAATCAGTGCTGCAGCCTCGGCAGCAGTCATACGTGTATAAGCCATTTCTATTTACTATTTGACGATTTTCTATTTACTATTTGGAAATTTTGCGTGCAAAATTACTGTTTTTCCTCCAAACTGCCAAATATTTCCAGGGATTATTATATATAGTCTAAGGAATAAAAGGATTTTAGAGCTGCTCCATGAGGACATCCCAGACGGCTATGATATGACAGACGCTGCCTGCAAGCACAAAGAAATGGAAAACGGAGTGCATGTATTTCTTCTTATTCAGCGAATAGAAGACAGCTCCTGTAATATACGACACACCCTCGGCTATCAGCCAGATGACGGCAGCTGTCGATACGGAGTCTATCAGGGGTTTGAAGGCCACAAGTACGCTCAGTCCCATACCGATAAAGCAGAACGTCTCGATATTCGAGTGTTCCTTCAGCCGCACGAAACTCACGATCGTTCCTGCGATGGCGCAAGCCCACACAAACGAGAAGAGGCTCCAGCCCCAGTATCCCTGTTCACGAAGTGCAGTGAGGGTAAGAGGGGAATACGAACCTGCGATATGCCAGTAAATGGCCGCATGGTCCCATTTCCGCAAACGGTCTTTCCACTTGGAGCGATGTCCAAGCAGTCCACCCGTTCTGTAACGTTCGTATGCCGGAAGTGCGTGATAGAGCGTAGAGGCGATGTAAGAACCCAACATGCCGAAGAGGTAGAGTATCACCCCCATCCTCGCCCAGTTGTTGTCTGCCTGAAAGCACCACACGAGAAAGATGATGCCGAACACCACACCTAAAAGAATGCCTCCGCCGTGCGACGAGGCATTCCATATTTCTTCTTTCCTTGTGTATCGGATGGCCATCAGACTTAATCCTCTGCTAAGGTAAAGTCGAGTTGTTTACGTTCTACATTTGCACGCGCCACCTGGATACGGATCGGATCACCCAACTGATACTTAGTGTGATGACGACGGCCTACGATGATGAAGTTCTTTTCATCAAAATCATAATAGTCATTGCCCAGGTCACGGATAGGTATCATACCCTCGCAGTGGTTCTCGTCAATCTGCGCGTAGATACCGTAAGACGTAAGACCAGAGATATGGGCATCGTAGGTATTGCCGATCTTATCCTCCATAAACTCCACCATCTTGTATTTGATAGAGTCGCGCTCGGCATTCTGCGAGATCTGCTCCATATCGCTGCAGTGCTCACAGAACTCCTCATACTTATCCTTATTGGCAGAGCGTGCGCCGTCCTGATACTTCGTCAGCAGGCGGTGAACCATCAGGTCCGGATAGCGGCGTATCGGCGATGTGAAATGTGTATAGTAATCGAAGGCCAGACCGTAGTGCCCGATATTGTGCACACTGTACTTTGCCTTCATCATAGCTCTCAGGGCGACGGTCTCGATGGCATTCTGCTCACGCGTACCCTCAGCGTCGGCCATCAGGGCATTGAGCGACTTGGTAATGGCACCCTTCGTACCACTGGTCTTCACCTTATAGCCGAACTTCGATACGAACTGCCGCAGGTTCTCCAGTTTCTGCGGGTCCGGCTGATCGTGGATTCGGTAAGGGAGCGTCTTTGCCTTTACACCCTTCTTCACCCGACCGACAGACTCTGCGACCGTCTTATTCGCCAGCAGCATGAACTCCTCGATAAGTTTATTGGCATCCTTCGACATCTTGAAGTAAGCCTTCACCGGCTTCCCCTGCTCATCGATATCAAAGTGCAGTTCCTCGCGGTCAAACTTCACACTGCCGTTCTTGAAGCGTGCCGCACGCAGTTTCTTCGCCAATGCATCGAGTTTTATCAGCAGCTCTGCATTCTCACCCTTATAGGGATTCTTCTTCGTAGCAGGGGGCGCAGGTTCGCCCGTGCCGTCCTTCACGCCATTGTCTTCAAGTATCTGCTGCACTTCTTCGTAGGCATACCGGCGATCACTCTTAATCACCGTATGTGCCAGGTGCCACTTCTTGACATTCGCCTCATCGTCGAGCTGGAAAATGACGCTATAGCACAGTTTCTCCTCGTCAGGACGCAGTGAACAGATGAAGTTACACAGACGTTCCGGCAGCATCGGTATGGTACGGTCCACAAGATAGACACTCGTAGCCCGGCTGTAGGCCTCCTTGTCTATGGTAGAGCCCTCACGAACATAATGGCTCACATCGGCGATATGCACACCAACCTCCCAAAAGCCACTGTCAAGCTTACGGATACTGAGGGCATCGTCGAAGTCCTTGGCATCCTTCGGGTCGATGGTACAGGTGAACACATCGCGGAAGTCCTCACGACGGTCGATCTCCTGCTGCGTGATGGCGGCATCGATCTTCTCGGCAGCATCCTCCACATTCTTCGGATACTTATACGGGAGGTTGTACTGGGCGAGGATGGCATGCATCTCGGCATTGTTCTCACCGGTCTTTCCCAAGACATCGACCACAGAACCAATGATGTTCTTATGCTCGTTGTCTGGCCACTGCACCACCTTCACCACAGCCTTGTCGTCGGTCTTTCCGCCCTTGAGCTTCCGTTTGGGGATGATGATGTCGTGGATGAAGTTCGGATCCTGCGGGATAAGGAAGGCCAGATCCTGCTCCACGCGCAACTTACCGACAATCTGGTCGTGGGCACGTTTGACGATCTCGATGACCATCGCTTCCTTGATATGCTTGTCGCGACGGGCCATATACGACACCTTCACCTTGTCACCGTCCATCGCCGACATAGAGTTGCGCTCAGCCACGAACACAGGTGTGCCACCGTCATCGGGCAGGAACGAGTTACGACCGTTGGCCTTACGACGGAAAGTTCCCTCCTGCACCTGGGTCTTCATGTTCAGGCGATAGGAGTTGTCGCTGACCTTCAGGAGGAAGTCGTCCCACGCCATCTCATCAAGCACATCGATGGCGAGCATCTTCAGCGGATGGGTGTCGAACTTCAGTACCTTGAAGACCTGTTTCAACGAGAATGTCTCATTCGGATTGTGCTGAAAAAGATTCTGAAGCAGTTCACTGACCTGCTTCTTTCCTAACCGTTTGCCTCCTTTTTTCTTTCCCATAGACTTAATTCTTTAGTTTATGGGGCAAAGATAGCAAATTTTCGCGAAAAATGATTAACTTTGCACCCAAATTTAACAAAATGAAGATATTAATAACAGGAGCGAGCGGTTTTATCGGCTCATTTATCGTCGAGGAAGCACTCCGAAGAGGCTTCGATACCTGGGCTGCCGTTCGCAAGAGCAGCTCTAAGGAATATCTGCAGGACGGTCGCATCAACTTCATTGAGCTGAACCTCTCGTCGAAGGCCCAGCTCGTGGAACAGCTGCGCACCCACGCCTTCGACTATGTGGTGCATGCCGCCGGTGTGACGAAGTGCCTGAACAAAGCCGACTTCCACCGTATCAACACCGAAGGCACGAAAAACCTCATCGATGCCATTCTCGAACTGCAGATGCCGCTGAAGCGGTTTGTCTTCGTGAGCAGCCTCAGTATCTTCGGTGCCATCAAGGAGCGACAGCCGTATGAGGAAATCCGCGAGACCGACACCCCTCAGCCGAACACCGAATACGGACGCAGCAAATTGGCTGCAGAGCAATACCTGGAGTCGTTAGAAGCGCGCGTACCTTATATTATATTACGTCCCACGGGCGTCTATGGTCCGCGCGAGAAAGACTACTATATGATGGCGAAGACCATCAGTCAGCACTCCGACTTCGCTGTGGGCTACAAGCGTCAGGACATCACCTTCGTCTATGTCAGCGATGTGGTACAGGCAGTGTTCCTCGCCCTCGACAAGGGTGAGAACGGCAGGAAATACTTCCTCTCCGACGGTGAAGTCTATCAGAGCACCACGTTCAGCGACCTTATCCACGAGGAGTTGGGTCGTCCCTGGTGGATCCGCATCACCGCTCCCGTATGGGTACTGCGCATCATCACCTTCTGCGGAGAGTACATCGGAAGGCTGACGGGCAAGGTGACGGCACTCAACAATGACAAGTTTAACATTCTGCGCCAGCGCAACTGGCGCTGCGACATCCAGCCCGCCATCGACGAACTGGGCTACCAGCCTACGGTGAAGCTCGCAGAAGGCGTACGTCGCAGTATTAAATGGTATAAGGAACAAGGATGGCTTTGATAAAGTTTTTGTTCGAAATAGAGAAGAAGCCGCGCAAGGGGCTGTTGGCAGTGGAATGGGTCATCATGGGCTATCTGCTGTTCACACTGTTGCTGATGCTCTTCATGACCACGAAGATCCAAGACCCAGCACCGATGCTCTGGCTGCGCTTCCACGCTGCGATGCTGACAGGCGCGCTGTGGGTGGTCTATCGTCTTATCCCCTGCAGGTTTACGCTCTTATGCCGGATCTCGCTACAACTGATCATGCTGTCGTGGTGGTATCCTGACACATACGAGTTCAACAAATACTTCACCAATCTCGACCCCCTCTTTGCGGGATACGACCAGAGTATGTTCGGCTTCCAGCCTGCGCTGCTGTTCTCTCAGACAGTCAGCAACCCGGTCTTCAGCGAACTGATGCACCTGGGCTATGCCTCCTATTTCCCGCTGATAGCCCTGATCTCACTGTTCTACTTCTTCCGCAGGTATGGCGAGTTCGAACTGGCGATGTTCATTCTGCTCACGGCGTTCTTCATCTATTACGTCATCTTTGTTTTCCTGCCTGTCACCGGTCCGCAGTTCTATTATCTGGCAGCAGGTTTTGAGAACATCGCGGCGGGCGTGTTCCCCGATGTGGACAGCTATTTCGCCAGCCATAGCGAGATGGTGACAATGCCTGGATGGGACAAGGGTTTCTTCTACCATCTTGTAGAATGTGCCCATGAAGCCGGCGAGCGGCCTACGGCTGCCTTCCCGAGCAGTCATGTGGGCATCACCACCATCCTCATGATCCTTGCCTGGAGAACCCGCAACCGCCGTCTGTTCTGGTGCATGATGCCCTTCTTCGTGCTGATGTGCCTGGCAACGGTCTATATCATGGCCCACTACGCCATCGATGTGATTGGCGGATGGGTGTCTGCCATCGTCTTTTACGTCATTTTGCATTTTTTAGGCAGAAAAATTTGCCCAATTCGAAAATAATGCCTACCTTTGCCGACGGAAAAGTAAGGATAAAGACATGTTAGCAACGAGGATTCCGACATTAACGACAGTCGGGATTCTTTTGTTTTTTGTCAGTCTAACCAAATGAAGAAATAATAACTCTGTAAAAAGTAAATAGCTATGGCTTATATGTCACAAGAAGGCTACGACAAACTGATAGCCGAACTGAAACGTTTAGAGAGCGTAGAGCGTCCGAAGGCCTCAGCTGCCATCGCCGAGGCGCGTGAGAAGGGCGATCTGAGTGAGAATAGCGAGTATGACGCCGCCAAAGAGGCGCAGGCTCATCTCGAGGACAAAATCAATCAGCTGAAGCTGACCATCTCCGAGGCGAAGGTGGTCGACACCAGCCGTCTCAGCACCGATGCCGTACAGATCCTGTCGAAGGTTGAGATGACCAACCTGATGAACAAGGCGAAGATGACCTACACCATCGTCAGCGAGAGCGAGGCCAACCTACGTGAGGGCAAGATCTCCATCAAGACCCCTATCGCCCAGGGCCTGCTTAACCATAAGGTGGGCGACGAGGTGGAGGTAAAGATTCCCCGTGGCACCATCAAGCTCCGCATCGACAAGATCACCGTAGGCTAAATAGTCAAATAGTAAATCGTCAAATAGTCAAATACTAAGATGGATATATTCAGTAAGATTGCTGCTGGTGAGATTCCCAGCTACAAGTGCGCAGAGAACGAGGAGTTCTATGCATTCCTCGACATCAATCCGCTAGTAAAGGGCCACACCCTCGTTATTCCACGTCGTGAGGTAGACTATATCTTCGATATGGATGACGACGAGATAGCCCGTTATCAGGTGTTCGCAAAGAAGGTGGCAAAGGCCGTCGGTACTGCCTTCCCGTGTAAAAAGGTGGCTCAGGTGGTGCTGGGTCTCGAAGTGCCCCACGCCCACATTCACCTCATCCCGATGCAGTCGGAAGGGGATGTTGACTTCCGTCGCGAGAAACTGAAGCTCTCTGAAGAGGAGTTTAAGGAGATCGCCTCGAAGATCTTCTCAGAATATGAAAAAATGTAGCCGATTGGCTACATTTTTCATTTTCAAACGAACTTTTCACCGTATTTCAGTTTCGCCTCGCTGGCATATTTCCTTATCAGCGATGAGTCATCGTTCTTCTTGCAGATAAGCAGCACGTCATCGCTGTCGGCCACGATATAGCCCTCAAGTCCGTTAAACACGCCCAGCTTACCCTTAGGCAACTTTATCACGTTGTTGTTACATTCCTCCAGTTCCACCATCGAATCGATGATCACATTGTCACCCTCCGACTTCACCGACGACTCATAGATGGCATGCCAAGTGCCGAGGTCAGCCCAGCCGAAGTCGCCCTTCATCACGAACACGTGCTTGCTCTGCTCCAGGATGGCATAGTCGATAGAGAGGTTCGGATAGCGGGGATAGTGCTCAGTCACATATTGCATCTCCTCCTCGTAGGTATACTCCACCTTCTTATATCTCAACGCACGGAGCACCTCGGGGAAGATATATTCGAACGACTTCAGGAGATACTCCGCACTGGAGAGGAAGATGCCGGTATTCCAATAGAACTCGCCACTCTCCATGAACATCTTTGCAAACTCGCGCTCAGGCTTCTCCGTAAACGACTTCACGGCATACACATCAGGCTTGCAACTGAGCTCGCCCAGCTGTATGTAGCCGTAACCCGGCTCAGGACGAGTGGGCTTCACACCCATCACAACCAGCACGTCGTGCTCCGTCACATAGCTGAAACCGACGTCCACGCTACGCGCAAACTCCGCCTCGTTGAGCACCATCTGGTCCGACGGCATGATGATGATGTTCGCATCGTTATTCCGCTTGTGTATCCGCATCGCTGCCCAGGCCACGCTGGGAGCCGTGTTACGGTTGACAGGTTCTATCAGAATGTTACGCTCGGGCACCTCGGGCAGCTGTTCCTTCGCCATACCGAAGAACTCCTTACACGTGCATACATATATATTCTCTTTCGGGACCAGTTTCACGATACGGTCGTAAGTGCCCTGTAACTGTGTGCGCCCCGTACCGAAGAAATCCAGAAACTGCTTGGGAACATCCTCTCTGCTGCAGGGCCACAATCGCCTTCCGCGACCTCCTGCGAGTATCACGCAATAATTCTTGCTATTATCCATTTATATATTGAAGATACTTATAGTTCATATTTACGTTGCGAAGGTACGCATAATTATTGATATAAACAAGATTTTTTTATTTTTTTACCATAAATCTTTGTAGTTTCAGATTTTTATAGTACCTTTGCAGCCGATTTCCAAGGCAACGCGTCGATAGATCAATGCCCAGATGGCGGAATCGGTAGACGCGCTGGTCTCAAACACCAGTGGGGCAACCCGTGCCGGTTCGACCCCGGCTCTGGGTACTTTAAGTACAAGATTAAGATGCTTGCCGATGGAAAACAGAGTGCTGTAAGTCAATGACTTGCAGCGCTTTTTCTTTTTCCCGCCACGCCCCTCTGGATTGCCAAAGGATGGCCAAGTTCCTACACCATGATGGGTTCCTTAGTAACGGGTTCCTCAGTGATCGACTCCTCAGACCCCCTCTAACTCCCCCTACTTAGGGGAGAATCCTGCCGGAGGCTTCCCCTCCTGAGTAGGAGGGGTCAGGGGTGGTCTGATCAAGCACACAAGGCACGGTCTGATGAGCTTTCACTTTGCTATCGCTTACGAGCACCACGAAGCATTCCTGATTATTCTGAAGTTCAAACATATTTGTTCTTTTTTAAACAACGAATTTAGACAATGCATTGTTTCATCAAATCGTGGTCATTTGGTCATGGTCATTTGGTCATTTTCGATTTCGGGAACGCGGTCATTGCTCACTATATATAAATAGAATATTTATATTATAGTGGCGGATTTTGACAGTCTGTTTTCGATTTTGACCAAATGACCTTGACCAAATGACCGCCACGGAGTAATAGACAATTTGCAGAAAAACGCAAATTGTCTTGGGAAGTATTCGTGAACCGTAATGAAAGATTCGTACACTTTGCAGCGCAAAATTGAAGAAGCAGACAGGCGGTCTTTAAAGGTAAAAATTGCGAGGATTAAATCTTTAAATTGCACAAATTAATGGTAACAAGATTTTCCTTTAATGGAGGGTTTGAAGCCGATTTTATGCGACACAGAGAGAGTTAACTAAATTTTTTAACAGCAAGAAAACCAAATTAGATTATGGCTATTAACAAGGCGGTTGAGGAGCTGGAGGGCGTGAAGACGAAGCTCATCAAGGTGCGTAGGATCATTTTTACTCCGAGTGTGGAGGTAAAGGACGAGCTGAAGAACACCTCAATCCAGATCACCTGTCTCGACGAGGACGGCAATGTCCTGAAGTGTGTGACCTCTGGTGACAGCGGCGACATCGAGGACAACAAGAACAACGGCGAGAACGAGAATGAGAACGAAGGTGGCACCAATACCGAACAGGGCGGTTCAGGCACCGAACAGGGCGGATTAACTGAGGACGGTGGTAACGACCAAGGCGGCGGTAATTCCGACCCAGATCCGAACAACGACCAGCCGGACAACAACTAAGAAAGGAGGTAAGCCCGCAAGAGGATTCTTTTATCGCCTACAGGGGGATTCGTTGCCGAAGAGGAACTGAGGCTTGTAGCCGCCCAGGTCGATGACGATCTTCTCGAAGAGGATGGCGGGATCGTCGGGAGAGAGCGTCAGGGTGTGCTCGCCAGCAATGTCAGCGACGGGCAGGGTGATAACAGACTCTACGACGCGACGGGCGACGGTCGGATAGAAGATCTCGTAGATATTCTCCTTCTCCTCGTTCAAACGGCTGTTGAAGTTGACGCGCTGGGGCTCACCGCCATCGAGAGCGACGGTGTAGGTGAGGCCGCCCTTGTTGAGGTAGTCGAGGGTGGATTTGAGAATGACGTGAATCTTCACAGAGTCGGCCTTATGTTTGCAACCGTCAGAGGCTTTGCAGCCCTTGCAGCCAAGTGCAAACTTATAGGAAAGCGAGCCGAGAGCCGGTTCGGTATAGGGCATGAGGGTCACGGCACTGCGAGTACGGCCCATGAAGGGGATGACGGTCCACTGCGCCTTGCCGTCGGTCTTGGCCTCGTAATAGTGCTCGGCCTCCATCGACACATAGCCGTTGCGGGCCTCGAAGACGTAACCGCCATCGCCCGCAGGCACGGTCTTCACCCTCGGCATACGGTCGGCGGGGAAGTTGTCGTTCCACGTGCGGTAGCCGATATGCTTCTGTGTCATCATGCCGTTCCACTTGCCACCGGCAATGTCGTGATTATAGGTCGCACAGAGCAGCGAGTCGCGATGGAAAGCCTCACGCACACGCTCTGCCCAGAGATTGGCATCGGGGTTGTTCTCGGCAGCGAGTTTGAGATTCATCGCCTGGGCATAGTACATCTGGTAGATGTTCGCCATCGCTTGAACGGGGAAGAGGATGAGCTGCTGATAGGCATCGCGGTATTCGGGCTTGAGGGTGATGTACTGTCGCAGGGCCTCGGTCTCCAGACGCATATAGTCGTCGGCCACCTGTCGCCACTCGCCCGTCTCCACGTTGTAGGTAGTAGCGTCGAGCATCTCGGCAGTCGAGCGGCCTGCATACTTGCAGCAGAGGTTCAGGATGCGGGCAGCCTCAGCCGCCTGATCAGCGCCAAACACCTCAGCGCAGAAGCGAGAAGTATGATCAATGATGTTTCCTGCTCCAAACTCGCGGGGATTCCACGCCATATCCATAAACATTGTGATGGGGTATTCCATCGGCTTGAGGTCACCGACGTTGAGGATCCACATACGGTCGAGGCCGTTGTCGGCAGCGAGGGTGAGCTGTTCCCACATATTCTGCGTAGGTGTGACATTGAGCCACTTCGAGTTGCGGGGCGCACCGACATAGTCTACGTGATAGTAGAGTCCCCAGCCGCCGGGATGCTTGCGCTCCTGCGCATTGGGCACGCGACGGAGGTTGCCCCAGTTGTCGTCGCAGAGCAAGATCAGCACGTCGTCGGGCACTCGCATGCCTTTGTCATAATAGTCGAGCACCTCTTTATACAGTGCCCACACCTGGGGGGTCTTGCTTGCTGGCTTGCCAGTCACCTCCTTTATAATCTTGCGTTGGTTGTCAACGATGGTCTGCAGCAGCCGGGTATCAGCATCCTCGCTCATCGCCTCGTCACCGTCGCCACGCATACCAATGGTCACGATGTCGTCGGTGCCTTTCATCCGCTCTATGCCCTCACGGAAGAAGCGGTCGAGGTTTTCCTTGTTGCTCTGATAATTCCATGCTCCCCACTTCTTACGATTGCGGGCATACTCCTGATGATTGCGTGCCATGGGCTCATGGTGGGATGTTCCGATGATTACTCCCATAGCATCAGCAGTCTTCAGGTTCTCTGGGTCGTCAGCATAGAAAGCCCAGCTCCACATGGCCGGCCACAGGAAGTTACCCTTCAGGCGGAGAATGAGTTCAAAGACCTTTGCATAAAAGCGGTGGTCGCCATAGTTTGTGCCGAAGGTATTCTTCACCCACGACGTGAGACAGGGAGCCTCGTCATTGAGGAAGATACCACGATAACGCACATTAGGCTCGCCATCGGAATATTCGCCAGGCCTTACATATATATTCTCATGTCTTACCACAGGCACATCAGCCCAATAGTACCAAGGCGACACACCCATCTGACGGGAGAGCTCATAGATGCCGAAGACTGTTCCCCGCTTGTCGCTTCCTGCAATCACGAGCTGACCGTCTATAGTTTTGATGACGTATTTCTCCGTCCTGCCTTTCAGGTCGCGAAGAATGCCCTTCTTAACCCACTGGTCAATCTGCTTATTAGAGCCTACGGTACCTATCAGAATACCATCGCCAGCATCAGCAGCCTTACCCGTCACACGCTCAAAATCCTGCTTAAGGCTGGCGATAGCCAATTGCACACAACTATGTTCGCGATTGTCGAAAGATATGCCAGCCTTACTTATCGATATGGCATCGGCTGATGGCTGGAACGTCACGAACCGCTCTGCTGCGAAGATACTGACACTCAGCAGAAGGGAGATTATGAAGAAGGAAATACGTTTCATATCGCTTTGGTTTTTGTTTTTAAAAAACGCCAGCCACTATCATCACGAAGTGACTGGCGCAGGAAGAGACTTCTTATTATCTAACTAATCAATTTTGCATTATGCATTATGAATTGTGCATTACCTATACGCTGGGTTCTGGTAGTTAGCCTTCTCCTCAGTCGACATAATCAGACCGTCGAGCTGTGCCTGAGGAATCGGGCGGATATAGTAGCCGGCAGGGATCTCACGGGTATAAGTCTTAAGATCCTTATCAGTATAGCCATCGCCTGCTATGCGATAGGTAGTGGCACGCTCGCCCCACTTCTGAGTACGAACGAGGTCGAACCAGCGATATCCCTCGCCCCAGAACTCACGGCTGCGCTCATCGAGGATGTAGTCGATAGTAATCACGTCGGGAGTAGCTGCCAGCATCTCAGCACTGTGGTCAACAGAAACAGCCACATTGTCGTTCTGAGAGAATGTCTGCTTACCGGCACGGGCACGAAGCACGTTCACCAGAGTCTTTGCCTCAGCCTGCTTGTTCAGCTTAACAGCAGCCTCGGCACCGATGAGATAGAGCTCAGAGAACTTGGCAATGTTCCAAGGACGTGGGCTACCGCCATTAACCTTTGAACCAAGACCGCCATTGTTATCAGTACGATAGATACCGATCTTCCAGTTGATAGGATACTTCTTACGGCTGATGTGATTAACTGCTACTACAAAGTCAGCACGTCCTGCCATCTCACCGAAGCCAAGCTTACCGTCAGCACCAGTATAGTTGATCTTGCTGTCCTCGCTCTCTGGAACCCAGCTGAAGTAAACCTCATTAGGACCTACCTGCATGCCGTTGGCACCGAACACGTAAGGCTCGTTATTACCGGCCTTCTGCCAGTTGGTATGATAGCGCAGTGTGAATGTAGCATCGTAACGAGAGTCGATAGCCTTTACAGCATCTTCCCATACACCGCCTTCCATGAAGTTATCAGCAATAGGAGCCATACGGGTCCAAGGACGACCGAGAGCCTGAACAGCCTCACGCTGAATTGGGTTGATGGTTGCACCCGAAGCAGCCTTTGCTGTCATCTCGGTGTAGTTCCAGGTCTCCATCCAGTAAGCGAAGTTCTCAGGAGAACCGCCGCTACCCCATCCGTAGCCTGCACCGCCGTTACCGAACTTCTCGTCCTCATCGTGATCAGCATAGAGCATGATCTCAGAGTTACGGTCGTTAGTAGCCACGTTTACATCGTAGAATGTAGGCTGCAGTTTGTATGGGCCAGGATTGTTAATGGCCAGCATAGCTGTATCATAAGCCTTCTGGAAATAGCTCTGAGCCTCACTGCTGTTACGCTGTGCCTCTGGATATGTAGGGATGTTGTTAGGATTCTCCAGCCACCAAGCGTAAGTCAGATAAGCCTTAGAGAGATACAGTCGAGCCAAGTTCTTTGTAGCAGTACCTGTGAGACGTGGATTCTCCGGCAGGTCGGCAACAGCCTTCTCAAGGTCAGAGAAGATAGCTGCATAGACCTCAGGAACAGTGTTACGTACAGAAGTACGAACTGTAGAGGTGTTGAACTTCAGTTCACCAGCACCCAGGTCGAGGGGCACACCACCGTAGGTCTGTACCAGGATGAAATAGTCGAATCCGCGGAAGAAATAAGCCTCAGCGAGCAGCGAAGCATCCATTCCAGCCTCAGCACCGTTCTCGATGATACCACTGGCGGTATTGATATTGGCAAAAGCTGTTCCCCAGCATCCGCCTGCAATACTGTTGTTAGGATTCATAGAACCAACACCAGAAAGGTCGGCATCCTTGAAGTTACCGTCGGCAGACTGAGCATATGTATACTCGTCAGTTCCTGTCTCCAGACTGTTCAGATAGTAACCATTGCCATAGAAATAGCGCAGGTGAGCATAGAGTGATGTAAGACCACCCTCAATACCGGCTTTCGTAGTGAAGAACGTCGGGTCGAACTGGCTGCGAGGCTGCTCGTCGAGCACGTCAGAGCAGGATGTCATTGTTGTAGAGATACCACAGCAAACAAGACCCGCAGCGAGAATATATTTGATACTTTTAGTAATCATAATTTCTAATATCTAATTTCTAATACCTAATTAAAACGTCACGTTAAGACCAAAGATGAAGTTGCGGGTAGCAGGTGTGTTATAAC
>JAEEGL011269482.1_pt1 | contig 14601 bp, 9 predicted proteins | sample 9134231 | NCBI WGS metagenome assembly JAEEGL01 (sample SAMN16246548, study PRJNA631951) | gut metagenome | biome: gut microbiome; feature: rumen; material: fiber-attached | host: Bos | place: Iran: Karaj | collected 2018-10 | reverse complement strand
CTACAACGTACTTGGAAACGATCTTGACGCGGAGGAGTGTGTAAATGACGCCTTTATGAACGTCTGGGAACACTCCGGCGAAAGCACGCCCGCAAAACTCAAGCAATACCTGGCCGCCGCCGCACGAAACATTGCCATCAACCGCTTTAAAGAGAAAACCAGGCAGAAAAGGCGCGCGCCCGAAGGAGAAGTCGAAGCTGACGAAGAAACCGTTCCAGCAGCGGGAGGCGGAGATCCGCTGGACAGACTGACGTTGACCGCGCTGATAAACGAATATCTGCATACGCTACCCGAAAAAAAGCGCAAGATATTCGTTGCCCGGTACTATTATGACGCAGATCCGGCGGAAATTGCCGCGAAACTCGGTATTCCGGAGGGCACGGTGAATTCGACGCTAAACCGTGTTAAGAACGGCCTCGGGAAGTTTTTGCAGAAGGAGGGGTTCGATGTATGAATGATAACGATCTCAAAAAATGTATGCGAGATATTTCAGACGATCTGGTAAAAGAAGCGGATCTGTCTGCGCCCGGCGCGGCCCAGGCCCGCACGCCGAACCCTAACCCGCGCAAAAACACGATCCTTGAGATCGCCGCCGCAGCAGTACTTGTCGCGGCATTATCGGCCGCGGTCATATACAAGATCGTTGACAATAACCGCCGCTCAAATGAGCCGTCGTCAACGGACATAATATCGTCGTTGACCACGCCTTCTCCGGAAGCTCCGACTGCAACGGAACGTCCGTCGTCAACGGAATTGTCCACAGACGAACCGACCGCATCTCCCTATGAGCTTCCGACCGAAGACCCGACCGAAACACCGACCGGGGGGCCAGTCAACACCGATCCGATGTTCACCGCTCCGCCCGCTTCCAAAACGTACGAATTCAGTTCAGACAACGAACTGGCCGCGGTGCTGAGTTTAAAAGACGGAGCTTTATTTGAATTGCTCAGAGAAGACAATAAAGCCGGATACGGCGATCAATACGCCCGGTTGCTTCAACTGTTTTCAGACGGAAAAGTAAGCTTTCTAAACCCTCTTCGCCATGGAAATGCCGTTTATTATTCGGATCAGTACAGCAGATATAACGGCAAATGTAATGCGCCGGTAGAGCTTTACACAAACGGACAGTTCAACCTTCCCTGGATCAGGTTTTACTGCGCTTTAGACTATTTAGCCAGATCAAACCTTTTTACTATGGACATAACCTACCTTGATCTGATCGGAGATTCGGTTTCGGGCAAGGGAGTCGAAGGAGTTATCGCGATGCTCGATCCGGCGTATCCGCTTCCGGAGAGTTTTGACCTCGATCCTGAGGCGGCAAATACAGCTGGATTTAAATATGTAAGGAAGAAAACTATAAGCACGGAAAGCGGAGAAAAACTCGAAGTGGTAAGATATACCGAGAAAAACGGCAGTTTAAGATACTTCTTTTTGATGAACGGCTGTCTGGTGTCCGTTCGTGTGAGAACAGAGCTTGATCCGGGAGACACAATAAGTTCCAATGCTTCTATCTGGACCGAACCGATGCTGGTAGAGGAAAGTTTACTTTACTACTTGTCGCTGGGCAGGTTTGAGATCGACGAAAGTGCTTTGCCGCAAAGGCCTGAAACGGCAGTCGAGCGAAGTAAAGATCCGTCGAGGCTCCCGCTGGAAGAAGCTAAGCAGCTGATACGTGACGCGATCGTTATCGAGCGAAGTGTAGGCTCGGGCGGAGAGACGTTCCAATGGTTCCGGACGGGGAGCGGGTTCTCCACTTTCGTGAATCAATTTGACATTTCCCTTTCTGACGGAGTGCCGTACTCCGGATTATATCGCCAGGTCATTGAAGGCTTCGACGAGGCCGGAGTAAGAGAACTCATAAACAAAACGTTCGTGCCGTCGGTTGCCGCAATTTATAACAGCAACGACACGTTTTTCAATAAGTATTACGTGGCTGAAGACGGAAAAACATATTTCTGCCGCTGGTATTACGCCGAGGAGGACGGAGCGACATATTATGACAGTTCGTTTGATGTAGAAGGCCTCGACACCCTCGTTCTGGATGAAAAGAATGGTATCGGCGTGATGAGAAAGAGAGGAAAAAACGACGGCGAGGCGATGGTTTACGTCTCGTTTGTATGGGACGGCGGTCAATGGAAGATTGCTTCTATGAGTTCGCCCGACCTGGCTTTGACCGAGTATTCTTCCGCATTCACTATGACAGAGTTTTCCGCGGACAATGCAATGCGCCTCATTCGTACGGTGTTGGCCGACTTGTACAGCTTGACCCACACCGACGGCGCCGGATTGAATGTGCCGACCATCATACCGGTTCCGAATGATGGTGTGCCCGAATATGCGTACCGCGGCGTCAAAAAATACCAGCTTGCCGCTGGCGTGTTTAGCGATCCGAAAATGTTGACCGGTTACGCCTCCCGGTACCTGACACAGCCCTTAATTGACAGAATGCTGAACGGCGGACAATGTATGTTGATCTCTGACGGCCACGTTTATTGGTGCGAGGGATACAGTTATTTTGAGGAGTGTTTTGACTTGTCATATATCTGGTACGACTCGAGGGACAGGCTGAAAATTGAGATCGTTGATCAAACCGCCACGGCGGCGAAGGTCAGACTGAGCGGGCTGTCGTACAAGCAAAGATACCACAGAAAAAATAACATCGTATTGGACAATTATAAAGACAATCAAGGCGATCTTGAATTTGAGTTTGAGCTGATCGACGGTGTGTGGAAGATCAGCGGGGGCAATTTCTTTGACCTCCTTGATGGTGTGTACAATGATCCTGACACCGAGTAATGAGCAACTGGTAATTGGGGATGGTTGAAATGAGCTTGGCTTTTGTGGTTTTTCGACGGGGACGGTTTGTTTTGGGGCAGGAGAACGGGATTCCGTATTTGACGGCGGAAGGCAGGAAATTTACCCTTTCCTGCCACCCGTACGAGCCGTGCCTGTATATTACAGACGAAGAGGGGCAGCTGACCGTTGTCCGCAACGCGTTCGATCCGTCGGTCGTGCTGGCGGAGTTTTCGGAAAATCGCAGCGTTAAGTCGGCAAGCGGTCTGGAGTACGGGCCGGAGGAGTTTTGCAGGATGGTAGAATACGCGGCGGGGAAGGGCAATATCGATATTGACGACGCGGAAGAGGTGTTCGATGCGAGGGCGCACGGCGGCATGATCATCGAAAACGACCCGTTCTGGGTGGCCATTGCCAACTATCCGGACATAGTTATAGATTATTGCCTCGTGAGGAATGAACATATTGCCCGCGGCAATGAGGCGCACCGGATCGCGCTCGCGTGTGCCTGCTACCGTTTGTTTGTCGGGGATGAGGCAGCGGGGGATGGCGAACCGGAGGAGGGGGAGCCGGAGAATGGCGACGGCGTGGATGATGGCGGCGCGGAAGACGGCGTTGACGGCGATTGTGCGGATGGCGATAGTGCGGACGGTCACGGTGAGCTTTGGCAATACGACGTCGGTAAGGCAGCGGCGAAGCAGGTGAGCGGCGAGGTCCTTTTTGCGCCTGTTCGTACCGGCGGACCGCTGAACTACCGCTCCGCGTTTTTACATCCGCCGTTTGGGGACGTATACAGTGACGCGGATTTTGAGAAGGTCAATGCGGTTTTGTTTCCGAAAGGCACGGAGGCGCTCGAGGTGTTTGAGTGGACAACGGACTGGTCAGAATATTTTGACGACGGCCGCGAGTGGTGGGGAGCAATTTGCTATACGGTATACGATCCTGCGCTCGACCGCTTTGTCGTGATCATGGCTTCGGCAACGGATTGAGCCGCCTTGCCGCATCGGGCTTCGGGCAGGGGCAAAGTATAGGGTCGCGGGCAATGCCTGCGATTTTTTTGTCTAAACAGCTTATAAAAGTATTGCTAACGGGCAATGAAAATAGTAAAATCGTAACGTAAGCAGAGCGGGCGAAGCGGCAGATTTCCACAAAAAATCTGTGGAAAACTTCTGCACAGCTGTGGAAAACCCTGTGTAAAACGCCGAAACACATGGGGAAAAGCCTGTGGGACAATGCGGAAAATATTGGAAAACCGCATATTGACCGCGCGCCGATATGAAACACAAAAGCGCCGCTCGGAACGGAGGAAAAATCATGAAAAAATATCTGCTGCCGGAGGGCTGCAAAGCCTATAAAGCGAACCTGCATTGTCACAGCACGTTCTCGGACGGGCGTTTCGACGTGGCGAAACTTAAAGAAGGATATCTTGAACGCGGATACAGCGTGATCGCATACAGCGACCACAACACGCTTTTGCCCCATCCGGAACTTCGGAGCGACGACTTCGTGCCGCTTACCGCCATCGAGATCGACATCAACGGTCCAAAGGGCCACACGTACCACCTGAACTTCTTTTCACCTGATCCTGATCGCAGCGAATTTCCGCCGATCGAGCGCGTTTACGGGCCCGAAGGAGTGAATAAAGTGATCGCCGCGGGCAACGAGGCCGGGTTTCTTTGTCAGTACAATCATCCGCGCTGGTCGTTTCAGAATGCGGAGGAGTACACCGGGCTCCGCGGTTTGTGGGGGTTTGAGGTGTTCAACACTGGCTGCGAGGTGGATATGCACGACGGCTGGGGCGACTACGAGTACGAAGTGATGTGCCGCGACGGCGAAGGATTGCCTTGCGCGACTGCGACGGATGACAATCACAACTGGAGCCGTGATTTTAACAGTCCGTACAATGATTCGTTCGGCGGATGGACAACGTTTTTTGCTCCTTCGCTTTCGTATGATTCCGTTTTTAACGCTCTCAAGGCGGGCAACTGCTATGCGACTACCGGGCCGGAGATCAAGGGTTTGTACGTCGAGGACGGAAAATTATTCGTCGATTGCACCCCCGCCTCATCGGTCTGCATCCGGTTTGAGACAAGGCGTTCCGCCAATTTGAAAAGTCTCAACGACGACGTTGAGCACGCCGAATTCGACGTGAGCGGCGACTTCTGTCACTTCCGCATCGAGGTCAAGGACTCTCACGGCCGCAAGGCTATGTCCCGTGCTTACCGCAAGGACGAGATCGAGTAAGCCCGATCGAAGCTGATCGATCAGAATAACGAAACCGGAAACCGGTGCTGTTCTGAAGCAGGCTATTTTCAGATCAGTGCCGGTTTTCTTATGCCGTGCTGACGCGGGACACTCGCGGGACAGGGGACAGGCCCCTGTCCCACAGCCCGGAAATCACGGGAAAATTAGGGTAAATTTGGGAAATATTGGGAAATAACGGGAAATAACGGAAATGCTTGCAACGGGGCGGTGAAAAAGTGTAAAATTTCCATTGCGGAGGCAATCATTCACTTTCCGCGAAGGGCGTGGCTGCCCGGGCAGAAATCTGCAGATCAAAACTGCATGCGTAGCAAAATATCAAGTAAAGGAGAACCCGATCAGATTCGGGGAGTGAAGGCTATGTATGTAAGAATGATCAGGCGGACGGAGGCCGGAAACCTGACCGGCGGAACGGAAAACAGATGGAACTGGAAAACAGTTTTCAGCGGACGTTTTCCCGAAGGAACAGAAGAGAAAGAAATACTGGAAATGCTCGGAGACGGAGCACCGGGCGTGGCGGAAGAAACCGCGAACGAAGAAAAAGCGGAAACGCTGGTGGAGATGCGGAAAGATATTGACCGCCCGCCTGTATACAAAACGCCGGACGGGAATATTGCCGCCGGACCGGAATCAGGCGAGACCGTGAGAGACGTCGCGCGGTGGGACGGGTTCGAAAAATATTGCAATATGCTCGTGCTGCTGCCCGGGAAAAGGCCGTACAGCGCATGGATAGAAGATAAACTGGAATCTCTTCAGCAGGCGGTAAGGGGATACATAGAATTTACGTATCCGTTCGACGACGACTGCATCGTAATTGGAAATGACGAAGCAAAACTCATCGGAATGAAGGGAAACAGACGGATAAACGGAGAAATATACGCCGGGCCGCTGCTTTTGGTGAGAGACGATCAGAACGGAGGATTAACGAGTCTGAGACCTGGGCAGATCGAAAAATACAGCAGGATGTTCGACAGACCGGAGTCGATCTCGGACGAAGAAGTGGATGGAAGCATTAAAATAGAAGTATATGCTATTTAAGCAGGAAAGGCGGAAAACATATGGGAAAAAACGGGAAGGGCAGACTCGGAAAGGACCGGTTCATTAAGGCGAAACCTATATTTAGAAAAGGGTATGACGGAAAAGGAAATTATCAGGCCGGATTTATCTGCCGGAGCGAGAAACTGAGATCCGGGGAAAAAGTATTCGCCCGCGTCTGTGCAGGAACGTTTTACAGACTATATGTTAACGGCGTTTTTGTTGCCCACGGACCTGCGCGTGCGGGAGAGGGATTCCTGAGGGCGGACGATATCGACGTCTCCGGATATATCAGGGACGGGGTCAATTATTTCGCTTTCGAGGTCGTTCACTACGGCGAGCCTTTCGGACAATATTCGAATGACGTTTCTCGCGTAAAACCGCTGCTGCTTGCCGAGATAAGCCTCGGGAACGGAGATGTGATCGCTTCAACGTCACCCGACTGGAAAGCGATCGAGCTTAAGCAGCGCGTTCGCCACGCGGAACGTATATCACACTGCCGCGAAAGCGCGGAAAACTATTATATTGACGACGTATATACCCGCTGGCGCACGGAGCCGGAATTATGCGACGCCCGGACGGAAGAAGTCGATTGCCCGTACACGATCCTCGAACGCGGCATGGCGCTTCCGACGCTCGAAAAAAGCGGCGGAGGAACGCTTGTAGACTTCGGACGAGCCGAATTAGAACGCGAAAAACAGGTAAAAGAAGACTGGTTCTGTGCTCACGTCCCGGGCTATTTCACACAAAAAATGGAGCGGCCTGTGCTGGATTACAGGAAAACTGTAGAAAAAGCAGCGTGGCGCGACACGCAATTTGCGCTCGCACCCGCGCCTGACGGACGGCTTACTATAAACGGCATTCAGAAGGAAGATACGGTTTACGTCCATTATGACCTCGGCGCACTTCACGTAGGCTTCATATCGGTAAAAATCGAAGTCGAGCGGCCGTGCGTACTTGATATCGTGCACCTGGAGAGTTACCGTTATTTCGGCAGAAAGGACGAGGTGCAGGGCGGCGCAAATCCGGTGACAAGGCTTCATATCCCCGCAGGGAAGACCGAATTTATCACGTTTGAACCTGCGTGCGTGCGCTATATAAAAATGTATATACGCCCCGCTGGAGATTATTCGATCGAAGGCGGACAATATTGCAGGGAAACAGAGCTCGCTCCGATCTGTGCGGTCGTTTACCCTCCGGAGATCATAGAGTATACGACGCCCGACACGAAAATAGGCAGTTTTCAGTGCAGTGACGACGATATCAACAGACTATATGACGCCGCAAGAAGGACGCTCAGGCTCAACACACTCGATATATTCATGGATTGCCCCGAGCGCGAAAGAGGCGGGTGGCTGTGCGATTCGTTGTGGACGGCGAGAGCGTTCAATATGATGATGGGCAATTCCTCGGTAGAGCGCGAGTTCATCCGGAATTTCCTTTTGACCGATCCCGAAAGTATGTGGCACGCGTTTTTCCCGGAATGCTACCCCGGGATAAAACCGGATTTTAAAGCGTGTTCCGGACTGCTCACGTGGCCGTTCTGGCTAATGATCGAACTTTGCGAATACGTCCGGCGCAGCAACGATATTGACTTCAAAAACGAATTTGAAGCGCGCGTAGAAGCGTTCGTAAACGGCAGCCTTGAACTGCGGGGCGAATCCGGGCTCCTTGAAAATATGCCGTGGATATTTATCGACTGGTCGCTCGCGAACGATTTTTGCAGGCCTATCTCGACCGCGGCAAATGCACTTTACGCCCGTATGATGATCGAACTCGGTACGCTTTACGGCAGAGAAGACTGGACGCGCGAGGGCAATAATATAAGGCGTATCCTGCGCGAAGTCCTGGCCGGCAGCGACGAAAAACCGCGGGATATCGAAGGTTTCCTGCCTGACGCGCTGGAGTACAAGGACGGAAAACTCAGAAAGTGCGGAAATTATTCCGAAAGCGCCCAGTACACGATGATCTGGGCAGGGTTATTTACTAAAGAGGAAATGCCCTGCTACATCTGGCGGCTCGTGCATACGACCGGCGCAGACCGCGAGTTTGAATGCGACACGCGTCTCGGAAAAGCGGGATTATTTATCGGCCTGTGCATACGGCTCGATATGCTCTCGCGCCTAGGTGAATACGACGTGATGTACCGCGAACTTCAGGCTATATATATGCCGCAGCTCCGCGAAGGCCCGGGAACGCTCTGGGAGACGCAGGATGTTGTCAATACCAGCCGCTGTCACGGTTTTTCGGCGCATGCCGGCGTACTTCTTACACGCGACATACTCGGGCTGGGCGAACCGGACGAGGTCAATAAAACGGTCAGGATCGACCCGCATCCCATGGATCTGCGCTGGGCCCGCGGTACAGTAAACACTTCCGACGGACTGATCTCGTTCTTCTGGACGAAAGACTACCTTGGCAAAATTGAGTACAGACTGACGCTGCCGGACGGATGGAAAGCGATCACGGAAGAAGGTTGTCTATGAGACGATGGTTTAAATACATGAAACCGTACCTCGCGTACTTTATCCTTGGCCCCCTTTGTATGATAGTGGAGGTCATCGGCGAGGTGATAATGCCCAGGCTGCTCGCGATAATCATCAACAGAGCGAACGACGGGCTCTTAACGTCCGGCGACAGCATCGGGATAATGTTCCTGATGATATTGACCGCGATAATAATGATGGCCGGAGGAGTCGGAGGAGCGTATTTCAGCGCGAAAGCATCGGTAAACTTTGCCGCGGACCTGCGCGCGGATCTCTATTCGCGGATACAGGCGTTCTCTTTCGCGAACATTGACAAATTCTCCACAGGATCGCTTGTCACCAGACTGACGAACGACGTTACGCAATTGCAGAACTTTATAGCGATGGTAATGCGTATGGCGCTCAGAGCTCCGGGAATGATGATTGCCGCCCTGGTAATGGCGATAATGCTGAATCCTCCGCTTTCCGTCGTGTTTGCCGTGAGCATACCTCTCATGCTGCTCACACTTTTATTTATAATACGCACCGGATTCAGAAGATTTTCCAAAATGCAGGCGAAAATTGACGGCCTCAACTCGAACGTGCAGGAGAACGTTACGAATGTGCGCGTCGTAAAGAGCTTCGTACGTGAAGAACACAGTATCAAGGGCTTCAGGAAAGCCAATAAAGAGCTTAAAGACGCGGGTGTTTCGGCAATGTCCGTGATGATATTCCTGCAGCCCATAATGACGCTGTTCATGAACGCCACGATAATCGCCGTGATACTTATAGGCGGAAGGATCGTGCTGAACAACGGCATGCCGGTGGGCAATCTTTCTCTGTTCATCACTTACGTCACGCAGATCCTGTCGTCGCTCCTGATGATAACGTTCATGCTGATGATGTCGTCGAGGGCAATGGCTTCGGGCAAGCGTATTATTGAAGTTTTAGACGAAAAGCTTGACATCTCCGACGAAAACGCGGCGCATCCTGAAAAGCGCGTAGAAAAAGGTGAGATCGAGTTCAGAAACGTCGGATTCCGCTATTATAAAAACAGCGAAGACCCGGTGCTCTCCGATATAAATCTGATAATACCCGCGAACTCGATCGTAGGAATAATCGGATCGACCGGCTCCGGAAAATCGACGCTCGTGTCGCTCATACCGAGGCTGTACGACTGCGACGAAGGCGAGGTGCTCGTCGACGGCGTGAACGTACGCGATTATTCGCTCGTGAATCTGCGCGACGGGATCGGAATGGTTTTGCAGAAAAACACGCTGTTCTCTGGCAGCATAGCCGAAAACCTGCGCTGGGGCAATGAAGAAGCGACCGACGAGGAAGTTAAGGAATTCGCTTCATACGCGCAGGCGGACAAGTTCATCAGCACGTTTACGGACGGTTATGAGACGAAACTTGACCAGGGCGGCACGAACGTTTCGGGCGGCCAGAAGCAGAGGCTGTGCATAGCAAGAGCGCTCCTGAAGCGGCCCAAGATACTGATATTGGACGACTCGACGAGCGCCGTTGACACCGCCACGGAAGCGCAGATAAGGAAGGCGTTCCGGGAAGAGCTTCAGGGGTCAACGAAGATAATCATTGCCCAGCGAATATCGTCCGTGCGCGACGCGGATATGATAATCGTCCTCAACGAAGGCCGGATAACAGGCGTCGGAAAGCACGATGAACTGCTCAGGGACAATACCGAGTACCGTGAGATCTATGAATCTCAGAGCGGAAAGGAGGAATGAGCCATGCCGAGAAATTTGCAGCAGCTTCAGGCACAATATAACAGCGCGGCAGCTTCAGGGCCGAGGCGCGGAATGATGGGCGGAGGTCCCGGACGCAGCCAGGCGGCGAAAGGAAAGCCGAAGGATACCGGAAAAACGATAGGCAGACTGCTGTCGTATCTGAAACACTATAAAGGACATATTGCCGTCGCGCTTATCTGCATGCTGGTGAGTACGGTCACGTCGCTGGCGGGCTCGTACCTCATGGCGCCGGTGATCAATAAATTGACGCTGGCCGTCGTCCCGAACGCGCAGCTGAAAATGTCCGCGACCGAAAAGATCGCCGACAGCATTATTACAAAAGTGATGGGCAGCGGCACGACGGCGTGGGACTACATCCTTGCCGCGGTGGTGCTGTTCTGCATCGTCTACTCCGTCGGAATAATTACGACGTATATCCAGAGCCGCACGATGCTTAAAATGACGCAGGGCGTGATGGAGAGGCTTAGAAACGATCTGTTTGAGAAACTCCAGAAACTGCCGCTCAGATATTTTGACGCGAAACCGACCGGCGAGATCATGTCGCGCTTTACCAATGACGTTGACAATATCGAAGCGATGGTCAGTAATTCGCTGCTTTCCATCTTCTCCGGCATTATTATGCTCGTCGGAACGTTCGTGTTTATGGTGACAACGAACTGGATATTGACGATCATCACTGTCGTTTTCGTGCCGATATTCGCGTGGGGCGGCGTGGCGATCGGAAAGCTTTCACGCAAGCATTACAGCAGCCAGCAGGCGGCGCTCGGTGCGCTCAACGGTTATATGGAAGAGACGGTCACCGGGCAGAACGTCATAAAGGTGTTCAATCACGAGGACGAGTGCGAGGAGGAGTTCGGCGCGCTCAACGGCGATATGCGCGGTAAGCAGTTCAAGGCTACTTTCTGGGGCGGCGTCATGGGACCGATCATGGGCAACACCTCTCAGATCTCGTACGCAGTTACCGTCGGTATAGGCGGCGTGCTTATGGTGACGGGGAGTCTGACGCCGGGCGGCCTTACTATCTTTGCGCAGTATTCGCGTCAGTTTGCGATGCCGATAAACCAGATCTCGCAGCAGATGGCAACGATCTTCTCGGCTCTTGCGGGTGCCGAGCGTGTGTTCGACGTTATGGACACCGAGCCTGAAACGCCCGACGTGCCCGATGCGGATCCTATGCCTGATATGAAAGGGCACGTTGTCCTGGATGACGTTTCGTTCGGTTATATTCCGGGCAAAACGGTGCTGAAGCATATCAGTTTGTACGCGAAACCGGGCCAGAAGATCGCGTTCGTAGGGTCAACGGGCGCGGGTAAAACTACTGTCACGAACCTGCTGAACCGGTTCTACGACATTGACGAGGGGTCAATTACGATCGACGGCGTTGACATCCGCAACATCAAGCGCGACGTCCTTCGCCGCAATATCGCGATGGTGCTTCAGGATACGCATCTTTTCACCGGAACGGTCATGGAAAACATCCGCTACGGGCGCCTCGACGCAACAGATGAAGAGGTTATCGAAGCGGCGAAGACCGCTTCCGCGCATTCGTTTATTATGAGGCTCGCGGACGGATATCAGACGGTCATAGAGGGCGACGGAGGCAATCTTTCGCAGGGACAGCGGCAGCTTCTTAATATCGCGCGTGCCGCGATCACGAAAGCGCCCATTCTGGTACTTGACGAGGCAACGTCTTCGGTCGATACGCGTACCGAGCGCCATATTGAAATGGGTCTTTCAAAGTTGATGGAGGACCGGACAACGTTCGTTATTGCGCATAGATTATCGACGGTCCGCAACGCCAATGCGATCATGGTCCTGGAGCACGGCGAGATCATCGAGCGCGGCGATCACGACGACCTTCTTGCGCAAAAAGGCAGGTATTATGAACTTTACACCGGTCTGACGGAACTGGCGTAAGCGCAGAGCAATAGAACTGCAGAGCAATAGAACTGCGGAGCCACGTTAAACGACAAACGCCGTTTTTAGAACAGTGAAAAGCAGAAGTTAAGCGAAAACTATTTATTTCGCTTAACTTTTTTGTTAATAGCAGCAAAGAATATTATTAAGAGCTGGTTATAATCAATAACACATGAAGTTTTCGGGAAGGGATATGTATATGAATTTTTTGGATCACGTCGGGTTATCAGAAGCGGAGAAAAAAGTATTGCGGGTGAAGTTGGCGAGAATCAAACGGGATATAGCGGCTTTAAGGCGTAAACACAGTGATTATCCGCCGGGAAAGATCTACTGCAAAAAATGTGGAAAATACTACAGATTTTATATCAGATACGATCAAAAAGAATCAGTAATGATCGGCGGGGACAATAACTCGTTGCGCGCGGGACAAGAAAAATACGTTGAGAAAAAGAATGAAATCGTTCCGGTACTTGCGGAAAAAGAGTTTTATGAAAAGCTGATAGCGTGCGGAGAAAAAAGGGCTCTGCGTCTCGAAGCTTTTCTGAAGGACAACAAATCTTTGCGTGATGAGGCTCGTGAGCTTTTGCCCGAGCCGCTTAGAAGTATGCTTCCCGCCGAGTATGAGGAAGAGGATTTTGTTTTTTTATGGAAGAAGCAAGCCGTCAATGCCGAGACGTTGAATAAATACCCCGAGGAAAAAGTCTATACCGCTGTTGACGGGACACGCACCAGATCAAAAGCGGAAGTAATAATTGCCAACGAACTAAATCGCAGAGGGATTCCGTATGTTTACGAAAAGATATTAAAACTTTCTGACGGCAACTTCGTCAGCCCTGATTTCACTATGCCTGATGCGCTCGGGGAAAGGGAGATCATCCTTGAACATTTTGGGAAAATGGGAGAATCCGGTTATTGCGAAAAAGCGCTTCGCAAGATAAATTTGTATCAAAAGAACGGCTATCTGCTTGGCGACAATTTTTTCGCTTTGTTTGAGTCGGTAAATGTTACTCTTGATACGGCAAATATGATGTCTCTGCTGGATTATATCAGCACAAGATTTAATATGTGCGCTTAACCTCTGCTCATGTCTGCTCTCGAGCGCCGGAAGAGGATGTGGAGTTAAGACAGGGCGCTGTCTGGAGAAAAAGTTAAGCGAAAAATGGGCGTAGCGCTTATCTTTTACCTCATTTTACCGCCGAAGACAGCGCCGGGAGAGGTTGTGGAGTTAGGTCAGGGCGCTGTCTGTCAGAAAAGTTAAGAGAAAAATGGGCGTGTCGCTTAACTTTTACCTCGTTTTACTTCGTTTAACCACTGCAGACAGCGCCGGAAGAGGATATGGAGTGAAGACGAGGCGCTGTCTGTCAGAAAAGTTAAGCGAAAAATGAGCGTAGCGCTTAACTTTTACCTCATTATACTTCGTTTAACCACTGCAGACAGCGCCGGGAGAGGTTGTAGAGCGAAGGCGAGGCGCTGTCTGGAGAAAAAGTTAAGCGAAAAATGGGCGTGTCGCTTAACTTTTACCTCATTTTACTTCGTTTAACCACTGCAGACAGCGCCGGGAGAGGATATGGAACGAAGACGAGGCGCTGTCTAGAGAAAAAGTTAAGCGAAAAATGAGCGTGTCGCTTAACTTTTACCTCATTTTACTTCGTTTAACCACTGCAGACAGCGCCGGGAGAGGAGTTGCCCGGGGCGACGATAATATTTTCGGGATTTTTACAAAAAAGTGTTGACAACGCCGCGTTGTTAGTGTAGAATTCACAAGCTTTTGCGCATAAAACGCAGGAGCTTTCTTCACGTTGCCCGCAAAAGGCGGCGAAAAAGAGAAAACAGCAAAAAAGCAAGGAGGTGCAAACACGAATGCCTACATTTAACCAGCTGGTTCACAGGGGCCGCGAGACGATCTCTAAAAAATCCACGTCGCCCGCACTTCAGAAGAGCATCAATACGCTCCACAAGCGCAGCCTGGATCTGAGCAGCCCGCAAAAACGCGGCGTATGCACAGTTGTCCGTACCACTACCCCTAAGAAACCCAACTCCGCCCTTAGAAAGATCGCGAGAGTACGTCTGACCAACGGAATGGAAGTTACCGCATACATACCCGGTATTGCCCATAACCTTCAGGAGCACAGCGTAGTCCTCATCCGCGGCGGAAGAGTTAAAGACCTGCCCGGTGTGCGTTACCACATCATCCGCGGAACGCTCGATGCAGCCGGTGTCGCAAACAGAATGCAGGGCAGATCCAAATACGGCGCAAAGGTGCCCAAGGGCTCCAAGAAGTAATCTGTCAGTTAAAACAGACCCGTTCCGTGAGGTCAGGAGAGACCCGCGGACAGTGCCGGGTACTGAAATATAGATCG
>JAEEGL017299136.1_pt1 | contig 14602 bp, 11 predicted proteins | sample 9134231 | NCBI WGS metagenome assembly JAEEGL01 (sample SAMN16246548, study PRJNA631951) | gut metagenome | biome: gut microbiome; feature: rumen; material: fiber-attached | host: Bos | place: Iran: Karaj | collected 2018-10 | reverse complement strand
GGACTCTTGCCGGTAATGGCGGTGTAGTCGGTGAGGATGTCGTTCGGCTCGCAGAAGAACACAAAGAAGTCCATGTGCTCGTCGGCCGTAAACAGCCGCTGGGCGCCGATGTACGAGGCTCCGAAGTCGCAGGTGACAGGTGCCGACGTATGCATAAAAATGCCGTAGCCGCGATTCGAGAAGTAAAACGGCACGGGCTTATACTGTCCGTCGGTCTCAGGACCTTGGGGGTCGGTCACGCTCAGGTGCACCTTCTGCCCCACCTTGTTCAGCGACGTAAACGACTCGCCGCAACCGTAGATCCGTTCGCTGGGCGACAACAGGAATACGGGGTTGATGCTGCGCGAATTGTCCGAGCCGCGCTTGATAAACGAGAACGGCAACAGCTTCACCTGTGTCGAGTCGTTGTCAATGATATGACGCGTCTGCGTCAGCACCCGTCCCTTCGCGTCCTTGATGACGATGCGGAACGGATACGGCTGCACCTCGATGCTTCCGTATTCTGATTTGTTGGCAGTTCGGCTTCCAGCCGCCTTCTGCTTAAAAGCGTCACAGAACATCACGTCGTCCTGATCCGTCGTCTTCGGCTCCACCGGCGTCGTCAGCATCCGGATGCGTGCCGTCCGCGGCGTAATCCACTCCACCTTGATTTTCAGCGCGGGGTCGTTCTCGTAGGCTGCATCGGGGAAGTCCAGCATCTGCATCCTTACGGGCCAGTAGCCGTTCAGGTTGAATGCCTGACGCGGGCTCAGCCGGTAGCGTTTCCACTGCACCAGTCCCTCGCCCTTCGCTGCGTCGTAACTCACCAGCGAGTCCGCCAGGAAATACGTGTTCGACAGGTCGTAGAAGTCCGTCGACATATCTTTTTGCATACACTGCAGGTACTGAATGCCTGCATTCGTCTGAATCTGCGCCGTGGCGACTACTGCCCACCACACCAGACATGCTGTTCCAATAATTTTTCTCATCATATTCTTATTTCTTACCTCTCACCTCTTACCTCTTCTTTGATTCCTTCCATCGCATACGTGCCAAAGACTGTCAGCTTTTCACGGTCGACAACGGTCATACAACCCTTCGCACCCTGCCGGTCGCAGAAGTTCGTGTCCCATGTCATTGGCACCATGCCGCCCAGCTCCTTACACAGCCGGTGCATTTCGCGATAGTGCACCCTGATGCTGGCGTTGTGCTTCTCCTGACTCTCGCCGGGCAGTGCCGACAGGTCGCGCCAGTTGGCACCGAACTCGCCGATCACCACGGGATAGCCCTTGTCCACGAACGTCGTCTTCATCCGCATCAGCAGTTCTCTCATGTTGTCTTCCTCGCCTGTCGTGGCATTGCGTGTCGAACCGCTCAGGTGGTTGCCCTTGCCCCAGTAGTAGACCACATTACCCCACGACTCGTCCTTCTCCATGCCCCAAAACTGCCAGGGGTGGTAGTAGTGTACCTCGATGGCAAGTCTGTCTGCGACGACGTCCGTCGGCATCCTGCCTGCCATGAAGTTACACGTATGCTCGATGTTCGTCGTCGGTCCTTGCACCACCAGCACGCGCTTCAGGTTGTTGCCCCCTGTGGCGCGAACGGCATCCACAAACGTCTGGTTATACTGTATCAGGTTGTCCGTCGCCGCCTGAGTGTCGGCGCTCGGCTCGTTCAGTCCCGCAAACAGCAGGTGCTCGTCGTAGTCCCTGAATGCCGTGGCTATCTGCGTCCACAGCGCCGTCAGCACCTCCTTGTTCCTCTTGATGGTCGCCGCGTCCGAGTCTTTGATGTGCTCCTCCAGCCAGCCGCCGTCCCAGTGGTCGTTCAACACCACATACAGGCTGTCCCTGATGCAGTAGTCCACCACCTCCTTCACGCGCGCCATCCATTGTGCGTCTATCTCGTATGTCTGTGCATTACTGATATGTCCGCACGCCCATGCGCAGGGAATGCGAACGCTCCGGAACCCCAGGCTCTTCACGTAGTCTATCACCTGTTGCGTGGTCTTTGTCGGCTGCCATGCTGTCTCCGACTCCAGGCCGCCTTTGTTGTTCAGAAAGTCAGCCCCGTTCCCATTCTTCGCCTCCAGCGTGTTGCCGAGGTTCCACCCGGGACTCATGTCATTAATCACCTGCATCGCCGAATGCCACGCCTCGCTCTCAGGGAGCGAACGGTCTATGCCGTCCTGCGCGCTAACCCTCATTCCCACCGTCAGCAGCCATGCCGCCACAATGGCTAAACGCATCATTCTTCTCATCATGCCGCGAAGGTACGAAAAAAAAACGAGTCCACCAAACGCTCGCCCCGTTTTTTGCATATACCCTAATACTAAAGCCCCTCTAGCATGACACTAAAGCGCCTTTAGTATGACACTAAAATACAATACTCCGAAAGAAATTTTGAATACTCCAAAAGTATTTTCGATTACTGCGGTAGTATTGACCACCTTCCCTGCTGTCCGCCACTCTGCCCGCCAATGTCGGGTCGACATTGCTTGAATCGTGCCCAACGATTAGGGAGCAGAGTGCCGTTCATCCAGTAAGGTGATTGGGCGCACCCTGTGCGAGGCTTTCGCTCCCTCAATAAGTGCCACTTATTTCTGAATAAGAGCCACTTTTTTCCGAGAAACGGCACTTGTTGACGGATAAGCGCCGCAGGAAATTTTCCTTCTTATTACTATTTTTTCGAATAGGCTGCACCTCAGAAAAATTCCAAAATAATTTGGTTTTTCGTTCGGTTTGATCAACTTTCTCACGCTCAGGAATGAAAATATATTCTCATTCCCTTCGCTAAATCGAAATTTTGCACTATCTTTGCAGCGTGTTTAGATAACAGAGACATTATAATTAAGGATTAAAATAATTATTGTATTTATGAAAAAGAATGTGATAATTTTAGCCTTGGGACTGGCTGCAGTGCTGCCAGCGAAGGCCCAGTGGACCCATTACGACACTCAGTCAACCATTAGTGGCGTATTTGGTGCTATCAACCACAGTATCGAATCTGCCGAGCGCAAGAAACAGATGGAGATTCACGCCAAGGAGAAGGCAGAGTATGAACAGAGCTTCAAGGACGCTATGGAGAGTGCCAAGGACTATGAAGGAGGTGAATATTGGGCGGATGCCCTCGCCAAGTATGAGGAGGCCGCCAAGCTGAACTGCAATTATGGCTATACAGACCAGCAGCAGATCAGCCGCAAAATCAGCGAACTCTACGTAAAGGCTGGCCGCACGGAAGACGGCCCGAGCATTCTGAACAATGCCAAGGTGGCGCTGCCCGACTATTCTAAATATAGATATATGCGCGAGAACCCTGTGTATGTCAACAAGAAGAGTACTAATACAAAGATTTTGCGCGTAGCTTGCTCTGATACGGAGACACGTCTGGAGATGGAGGTTGAGGCAGGAGGCGTTAACAGTAGCTGGAACGTCAAGGGACAGGCTTATATCAAGGGTAACAAGGGAGGCAAGAAGGAATTGGTGGGTGTGGAGAACATCGTAATGGCTCCTGCAACTGTCAAGATTCCCTGGCCCTACCAAAAGCTGCGCTTTGCCCTGATTTTCGAAGCCCTGCCTGAGGATGCCAAGGAGTTCGACTTCATCGAACCTTCCACCTCCTGGCAGTTCAAGGACATCAAGTGTAAATAAAATTATTGTAATATTAAAAAAATACGTTTGTGAAAAAGTTTATGATGGCTGCAGTTGCCTTAATCTGCATGACAATGACAAGTGTGCTTACCGCCTGTGGTGATGACAATGATTCAAAAGGCGATAAGGAAATAATTTGTGAATATGGTATTTTAACCGATATCGCCAGTTTTTCTTTCACGGGAAATGCTGAGGAAGGCAATCCCTGGAACAAAGTTGTGAATGATACCAACAAGAAGGTGGAAGAAATCTTGGCCAAATACTCTGGCTCATGGAGCGTCAAAGCCACCACGTCAAACGTGCAACAGGTTGTTGCGACCAATGATGCCGAGGCAAAGCAAAAGGTTGAGGACATGAAATCAGAACTTAACAAGGTCTTTACAGACTTGGAGAGTCTGCAGTCAACGTACCCGGATGAATATATTCGGTACAAGATCGTCGTCGTGGCTATGCATGATGTATCGGTAAGCGGTATTCTAAATGAAAGGGCCTTTATCGAAGAAGAAATCTATCTCAGCTTTGGAAATCTTAATAATAAGAACCCGAGCTCACAGAGAGGCTGACCCTCTAATGATTGATAAAATGTCTCAAGCCCTGTTGCTTCGGCAATGGGGCTTTATGTGTGATCAAGGGGTCGGCAATTCGGACGACAGAGGTTAGATTTTGTTGATGTCGACGTAGCCGTGCATGACGGCGTAGATGGTGAGGGCGGAGACGCTGCGGAGGCCGAGCTTGTCCATGATGTTTTTGCGGTGGGTGACGACGGTGGAGAGGGCGATGTTGAGACGGTCGGCAATCTGCTTGTTGATATACCCCTGAACGATAAGGACCATGACCTCGATTTCGCGGTCGGAAAGGATTTTCTGTTGCAACACCTGAGGGGTAGGGGGCAGGTGCTGGCCTTGTCCGTGGGCGTGTTGTTCGAGCATGAGGAGCTGTCGGATGAGCTGCGGCTCGGGCTGGTTGATGCAAAGGGTGTGGAACTCGCTGGGCTGTGTGCTGTCGGAGAGCGAGAGGGTAAGCACAATGGTCTTACGGCGTCGCTCGGCGAAATAGGCGCGGTTGGCGAGGACAATATCCAGGGAGACGAAATAGTGGGCGTAGCCGTCGGCATCGTTAGCCTCGAGTTCGGCGAGTGTGCCGAAGGTATCGACGGTGACGATGGGCATCATGTTAAGCAGCAACTGCTTAAGTCCCAAAACGGCGAGCGTGTTGGGGTCGATGATGGCTATCTTAGGACGGTGAACCATTTACCGTTTGACGTTCATGAATTCCAGGCGGCTGGCCTGTTCGATGACCATTTCGGCGAGGATCTCGTTCTGTGGCATCTTGCCGTTGATGGTGTCGAAGAACTGAACGAGGGACAGTCTGCCGCCCCCAGTCTTCAGCAGGTGGACTATGCAGAGGTTCTGCAGGCCGATGGTCTCGGCGAGGATGTCGATGTCGGTGCTGCCCAGTTGGAACAGTGCCAACTGATAGGCATCGTCGAAATTGTTGCGCATGAGGCGTTCAACATCGCCGAGGGTGTTCATGCCTATGTGGCGCAGGGCTTTGAGGTAGGGCCACCAGGGTGCTTCGTGGAGCTCGGCCTGAGTGATGGCGGCTATCTTGCGGTTGAGCTTGTCGAACGGACGCTTGTCGAGATAGCTGCGGAAGGTGTCGAGGTCGAGTGGTACTTCCTCGAGCTGGCCGCTTTGTACGAGGCTTTGTGCGCGGCGGCGATAGTCGGTAATGGCGTTGCGGATGCGGCTGAACTCGTTGTCGGCGAGTTCGAGCATTCCTGCCAGTCGGCTGAGGTTGCGGTGGTATTCTAAGGGGGTTTCGATTTCGGACTTATAGCCAATGTCGTGCTGGATGGCGGACCATACGTGCTGAAGGGCGGTACGCATCTGAAGCTCGAAGCGGATGTTGTTGAGTTCGGGCTTCTCGGGGTTGTAATACTGCTCCTTCGGCAGGCGGCAGATGTAGTGCAGCGAGTTGTAGCCGAAGCTGTCGAACTGGTGCATACGGCGCTTGTCGACGGAGTTGTCCCAGTCAATCTCGAACAGCACTTCTGCCATCGAGGCGATACGGTCGACGTCCTCGTTGTAGAACGTGATGATGCGCGCACCGAAAATATCGGTGATGTCGAGCAGCGAAGCGTATTTATGACCTTTCAGCCTGAGCTTTCCTGCCAGCGACTCTTCGGCCTTGATGCGCGACTCCATCGAGTTGACTTCAATGCCGCTCTGACGGACCAGGGCTCCCAGCTTTTCCATGACCACACGTTGAAGCTCCTCGAAGAGCGGCTGCTTGTCGCAGTACTCTTCGAGAAGCATTTCACCATGTAGATCGAGTCCGTAATCTGTCATACGGAATCAGCGAATGTCAAAGAGGTTGAAGAAACCGGTCATCATGAACACCTTCTTGATTTCATCGTTGATGTGTTCGATGATTACTTTGCCACCCTTTGCTGACGCCTCCTTGCGGATGGTCAGGAACAGACGAAGACCGGAAGAGCTGATGTACTCGAGGTCCTTGCAGTCGAGGGTGATTTGCTTGTCGGCATTCTCCAACAGTGGGGCGATCTCCTGCTGAGCCTTGACGGCAGCAGGGGTGTCCAAACGCCCACTGACAGTGGCGACGTAACCGCCATCTTGTTCGTTTATTTCAAAAATCATTGTTTCAATATTACTAATTAGAAGTTCACAATTAGAAATTCACAATTATCAATTGTCAAATGTCAATTACTTGATGATGGCCTTGCGGGCGTCGTTAATCTGATCCTTGGCCTTGGCAATCTGATCCTTCAGCTCGGCAACGGTGGTAGCGTTAAGAACATCCAGGGGAGCGAGGGCCTTGGCAACGGGCTCGATGTCGGGATCGTACTCAGAGAGACGGTTGATGGCGTCGAGCACGAGGATGATGCGGAAGGTCACGTTGGAAGCAGCCTCGTCGGTGAAGGTGCTGAGGTACTTGTCGGGATTCTGGTTGGCCAGATAGAGTTGCTCAGTCAGTGCACCGGCAGCCATCTGCCAGAAGAAGTTGATGCGAGCGTTCTTCTCCATAGCGTCGTAGAGGGTGTTAGAGGTCTCGTAGAGCGTGTTGGTGTCGTCAATGACCTTGAATGAAGGATCGTTGATGTCAGCCACGAGCTTGGTGATGGCCTTGTCGTAGTCCTCGGTAGGCATTTCGTAGAGCTGGGCAATCTTCTTGTCAACGTTCAGCGCGCTGAGGATGCGATACTTCTCAGCCAGTGTGGTAGCCTCCTCGGCAGCACTCGGATTCAGCAGATAGTCGGGCTTCACCTGCTTCTCTTCCTTCGTCAGCTGGATGCCGTCGTCGCCTTCAGACAGGAAAGGCAGCTGCTTGAGCTTACCAATCTCAGAAGCAATGCTGTCGAAGTGCATCTTGATGCTGGCCTCAATCTGTTGCTGTTCGAAACTCTTCAGGCTGTCGGCATTCTCGGCTGCCTGCTCACTCTTCTTACCGCTACATGCAGCGAAAACAACGGCTGCAAATGCAATAGCTAAAATAGATAATTTCTTCATTTCTTTTTTTAATTTTGAGTTATTAATACTGTTAATTGTTTTTTGTCTCGTTAATTCTCTGATTTTCGGATGTATCGCCCGGGGCAGTCGGTGAGCAGCAGCACGATGGCAATGATGCTCATGAGCAGCAGCACGGCCATGTTGAACCACAGCGTCTTGACGTGCCACTGGCCGACGATTTTCTCACTGCTGTAGAACGGAGCGCGACCTACGGTGCTCTGAGGCGTCAGGAAGATCAGTCCGGTGCGGGGTACAGCATAATTATCAATAATGTCGAGCATACGTCGCTGGTCGGCACCGATGACGCAGTCCTCCAGCTTGATGTTATAGTTCTGGCGCTTCAGGTCGAGCAGCGATTCCTTGCCGTGTTCGCGGACATAGCGCGACGTGAGGGCGTCGGCCTTCAGCGAAATGTCGTTACTGCGCTTGGAGAGCAGGTTCTCGGCCTCCTTCATGTAGTCGTAGAGCGACTGGTAGGATTCGTCGCCGCTGTAGGGCTTCATGCCGCAATAGTCAGTGACCAGCGGCAGGTTGGTGCGGATGACAGCCATGTGATCCACCTTGGCTTCCTTGCCTCGCTTTTGCTCGTCCTTCATGGTCTCGAGCTGCGACTGCAGTTCGTAGAGCAGGCCCATGTTGTAGTATTGCGTCTCGTACTTATCCTTGTCGAGGGCGAAGAAGTTGCGCTCGTATTCATTGTCGGTGAACGACGTGACGGCCAGTGCCTCGTACGACCAGCGCGAGGGGATGAGGTCGCCTATGACCGGAACGTTACCCGTCGTGCTCTTGGGCGTCAGGTCGGAGAAGCTGACTACCAGTCCGCAGAGCAGAATCTGTGGAATGAGCAGCATGGGGATGCTGATGTAGATGGCTACGATGGAGTTGAGACACTGCGACAGCAACAGTCCGGTGAGGTTTGCCAGGAAGGCGGTCATGAAGAGGATAAGCCACCACGTCCAGAAGAGCCCGTGCAGTCCCATGATGGAATTGCCGACAACGATGAACAGCAGTGTCTGGATGATGGAGACGAAGGCCATATAGACGATCTTCGACCAGATATAGCTGCCGTAGGACAGGTGTAGGAAACGCTCGCGTTTGAGCAGGGCGCGGTCCTTGATGATTTCCTCGGCACTTCCGATCATGCCCGTGAATGTTGCCACGATGACGGCCATGAAGAAATAGCTCACGAGGTTCTTGTTGTCCATGACGGTATAGCCCTCGGGAGGCGCATAGCGCGTGAGATAGGCGCAGACCACCGCCAGCAGGGGAGCCTGAAGGAGGGTGATGCAGAGATATTGCACGTTGGTAATCTTCGTCTTGAAGTTACGGTGCAGGAAGATGGCGAACTGCTTGAGCACGCCGGGCTTCTTCTGGTCGGAAGGCGGTACGGTGCTGACAGCGGGTGCAGGCAGCTCGGGACGGTTCTTCAGATACAGCTCGTGCCACTCCTGCGGCGTCATCTTACGCTCGTCGGACACCTCGCCGTTGCTGTTGAGCCGCTTTTCGTCAATGATGTTCAGCACGATTTCGGGATTGACGTTGCCGCACATGGGGCAAGCGCTGGTCTCGGCATCGGCATAGTTGGCAGCCTCCTTGAAATAGGTGATGGCATCGATGGGGTTGCCGTCGAACACGGGATAGCCGCCACGGTCGAGCAGCCACAGGCGGTCGAAGAGCTTGTAGACGTCGCTGGACGGCTGGTGGATGTTGACAATGATGAGCTTGCCCTTCAGCGTCTGCTCCTTCAGCAGGTTGATGACCTTCTCGGTATCGGCTGACGACAATCCTGACGTGGGTTCGTCGAGGAAGAGCACAGCGGGCTCGCGGATGAGCTCCAAGGCAATGTTCAGACGCTTGCGCTGTCCGCCGGAGATGTATTTGTTGATGGCCGAACCTGCTTTCAAATCCTTGACGGCATCCAGCCCGAGGTCTTTCAGCGTCTTCATGACACGACGGTCGAGTTCCTCGTCAGCCATGCCAGCAAAGCACAGCTTGGCGGTGAACCAAAGGTTCTGATAGACGGTGAGTTCCTCGATGAGCAGATCGTCCTGAGGCACGAAACCGATGAGCGCCTTAGCCTCTGGCTCGCTGATGTCGTGGCCGTTGATAGTGATGGTGCCTTCCTGGGGTTTCATGCTGCCGTTGAGCAGTGACAGGAGCGTGGTCTTGCCCGTTCCGGAACCGCCCATGATAGCCAGCAGCTCACCGTTATGAAGGGTGAAGCTGAGGTTGTGCATGCCATTGTCGCTATGGGGGAAACGGAAGGTGACATTGCGTCCGCAGAACTCTACGGCCTCTATCTTACGATCTGACTGGTCGTAGCAGCCGATGATAGAAGAATAATAGACGGGTTGGCCGTTCTTGCCTTTCAGCACGCTGCTCTGGAGCCATACTTGATAGGAACCCGAAAGCACGGGAACATCGTTGAGCAGGACGGTGTCGTTGCCCATATAGGTGAACAGCAACAAGCCAGTGAAGGGGTCGAGCAGGGTCTTCAGCTGTCCGTCGAAACCCTCTAACTGGTGCATCATCACATGCTCTGTGGACTTGTTGTTGACGTAGTCCATGAAGATGTTGTACTGCTCGTCAGGGATGTTAAACTGCTCGGCCATCGTCCGGAACATGGTGTCCGTGAAACCGTCGTCGTCGGCACAGAATTCCAGCAGACGCAGCAGCAACAGGGCTTTCTCCGTGTTGCGGATATCCGCCTGCAGGTTGGAACAGATGGACGTAACGGTGTCTTGGGTATTCAGGTCATCGGTCATCTCGTAGGCCATGCGCATATCGCTGTAGAGGTCCAGATAGAGGTCGATGTTCCTGATGCCGAAATGGTGGCGCAAATAGCTTACGAGCATTTCCTTTGCCCGCTCTTCGTCAACTTGCTCTACTTTGCCAAATAGTGCAAACAGACTAATAAAACTTGATAATATTACGTCAGTCATTTCTCTATTAAGTTGCAAATATACTTAAAATCTCAGACTAAGTTCTAATCGAAGTAGTTAAAAATCGTTAAATCGTGCTCAAACTATCTTTTTACGCAGTGTTAGGACGTTCTTTCCGTCCGTTCTTTCGTAATTAATGGAGTCCATAATCTGTCTTACCAAGTGGATGCCAAGACCGCCGATAGGACGTTCTTCGGCAGACAATGTGGTGTCCACGTCACCCTTCGCCGTGGGGTCGAAAGGTGTACCCCAGTCGTTGATGACAATCTTCAGATACTGCTCGTTCGCCCTGGCCTCGATCAGGATATCGCCTTTCGTGCCGGCCGGGTAAGCGTAATCTATTACGTTAACCACAGCTTCCTCGATGGCGAGGTTCAGACTCATGGTGAGCGACATGTCGAGACCGATGGTCTCACAAACTTCGTCGACGAAGGCCGCCAATTGGTGTACCTCGTCAAGGTCATTTGTCAGTTTTAGACTGCGGTCCAGGCGCGTATTGTCGTCCTGTTCCTTGGAATACTGAATGGCGAGCATGGTCTGGTCGTCACTTTGTTCAGCATTACCTACAAAGTCATGTACAACTTTAGTCATATGTTCGATAAACTTGTCTGGTTTCCGTTCACACTCGCAGCAAGTGTCCAGGACACGTTCTTCCTGGAATTGTTCGTGGCGCAGGTTTTCGGCCTCCGTCAGTCCGTCTGTATAGAGGAAAATGGTGGTCTGTGAGTTGATGATATCCTCCTGTGTCGTGAATTTCCATTCTGAGTCAATACCGACAGGGATATTGGGGTTGCACGGCAGGTGTCCGATGCCTATGTCGCCTATCAATATCGGTTCGTCGTGACCAGCATTCGTATAGCGCAGACGGCCTGTAGGCAGGTCGAGAACGCCGATGAACAGGGTGACGAACATGTTTGATTCGTTGTCTTCGGAAATGGATTCGTTGATGGCTGTCATGATGCGTGACGGCATTGCCTCGTGAGACGAGACAGTGCGGAACAGCGACCGCGTGACCGCCATGAGCAGCGAGGCTGGCACACCCTTTCCGCTGACGTCGCCGATGCAGAAGAACAGTTTCTCGTCGCGGATGAAGAAGTCGAACAGGTCGCCTCCCACTTCCTTGGCGGGCATCAGTTGGCCGTAGATGTCAATATCGTCGCGATCGGGGTAGGGTGGGAAGGTCTTCGGCAACATCGACATCTGGATGTTGCGGGCAATATGCAATTCTCCCTCCATACGTCCTTTCTCTTCATTGACGGCCTTGGTCTCCTCAATCTGCTTCACCAGCGACAGCTGCATGGTCTCGAACGAGTCACGCAAACGGCGCATCTCGTCTTTGGTCTTGATTTTGGGCAGCTCAGCGGTGAAGTTACCCTTGGCTATCTCGTCGGCTGAGGTCGTAAACTGCCTGATGGGCTTGGTGACCTTGCGCACGGTGAAATAGCAGGCCAGAACGATAATGCCGATACCGAAGAAGGTGAGAACTCCCATGAATGCCATCAAACTGTTCAATAGCCACAGCAGGTCTCTTATGGGGAATGTCACCACCATGAGCCAGTCTGTACGCTCAATGCAAGCGGCAAACATCAATATGTAGCTTCCGTCTTTGTCCTCATAGAACTTGTACAGCCTTTGGTTAGGAGTTATTTTAAGAATGTCCTGGGCGATTTTTACCTTGCGCTTTTCTGTATCTTTGATGTCCTTGAAATAGTCTTTGAGTGAGGCCCTCATCACCAGACTCGAGTCAGGATGAGCCACTATAGTGCCTTGGCGTGTAACCAGGAAACTGGTGAAATGGCTTTTGCCCTCATCGACGAAGATATCCATGAAATTATCGTTGAAGGTACTGTCCGACTTCTGTCTCAGCGTTTCAATCCAGTCCAGTGAGAGGTCGGCAGTATATACGGCATAGACTTCGCTGCTGTCTTTGATGAGCGGCAGCGAATAGGTAATCATGGGTATGTTTCCGCCTCCTTCGTCCACGTATGGCTCCGACCAGTAGCCTTTCTTCAATTCCACGGGTTTCTTAAACCACTCTTTCTCCGGGTAATTGTATGCCCGAGAGTTCAGCTGTGTGGTATGAATGCCCATGCTGGTGCGATAGGCATAGGGCGCGTAGAGCTGTCCCTTCTTTGGCTCATAGTCAGGGTTAAAGGCAATGGCAGCTCCCATGATTTCGTCGTTCAGCTTCAACATGTGTTGTACCGCAAAGAAAAGCATATCGTCCTGATAGATATTCTTTTTCGCTTCCGGCACATTGTTCCTGACCACAGCCTCCACATTCGAGAAAACGGTGTTCATCTTCTCGTTGGTCACTTCCATAGCAGCGCCAAACGTGATTCCCATGAGTGCTGCACCGACTACGTATATGATGAAAAAAATAAGCCCAAGAATAAGTATGAGGCTAATGATTGTAGCCACCGTAATACGCCACGTCAGACGGGAGACAATGGAGCGTGAAGGCCGGAAAATATTCAATAGACCCATCAGTTCTTAGCTTAATAACCCTGCAAAGATACGAATAATTCTTAACTAATGGCATTTTTTCACAAATTTTTAGTACCTTTGCACGAAATTTTTTCATTTAGACGCTTATGAAGTTACAAAAATACATCACAATTCTCGCTATTTTTACTTCTTTGACTGCTGTTCGCGCGCAGGAACATACCCGTTTCCTGGACCTGCCGCTCGACCTCACTCCCGAGGAAATCGTGGAGGCACTGGAGGACAAGGGACTGCAACAGGAGGACCGTTACGAACTCTCCGGACGTATCGCGGGCCTTGACGTGTGGATGTATGTGAATGTGGGTAAGGATTCCACGAAAATCAACCATTTGCTGCTGACGTCGCAGCAACAGCAGGGCAATACGCAGCGCGACGACTATGTCGCCCTGCGCAAATGGATGCAGAAACACTACGGCGCTCCTACGTGGGAATCTACCGTCCGTTCCCACTCTTTCGCACGCTGGTATGTTGGCTTCGACCGCGACATCGTGATGATAGCTACGGCCTCGGCGGGTGTTGAGATTTGGTTCTACGAGAATCACCAGCGTCGCAATATTGACTACTACGCCATTCTGAAATACTGTGAGCGCAATCCCGCTCCCGGGCTGCCCGTGATGTTTGCCCGCGACAATGTTACGTGGAAAAGCACGGGTGACACGTCGACGGTGAAGAAGAAAGCCGCTAAGCGCAATGTCCGTAAAGCTACTAAGAAAAAAGCCAAGGCAACGAAAAAGCGCCGTTCGAAGACCGCTAAGTCTAAGAAACAGCGCCGTAAGCGTTAGTATAATGTCCCCAAGCCGATGCTTGGGGCATTTTTTTTACGATAGGAATCCGAGCAAAGCGCCCGCAGCAACGGCAGAACCGATGACGCCGGCGACGTTCGGTCCCATGGCGTGCATCAGCAGGAAGTTGTGGCGGTCGTACTCCAGTCCGAGGTTGTTGGAGATACGTGCGGCCATCGGCACAGCACTCACGCCCGCATTACCAATCAGCGGATTCAGCTTTTTGTCCTTCGGCAGGAACACGTTCATCAGCTTCACGAAGCATACACCGCTCATGGTAGCGATGATGAAGGCTCCGGCACCGATGGCAAAGATGTAGATGGTGTTCATCGTCAGGAACTCGGAAGCCTGCGTCGAACAACCTACCGTCAGACCTAACAGCATCACCACGATGTCGTTCAGTGCTGCACCGGCAGTCTTGGCCAGACGGGTGGTCTTGCCGCTCTCCTTCAACAGGTTGCCGAAGAACAGCATTCCCAGCAGGGGCAGACCGGACGGAACGATAAACGTCGTCAGCAGCAGTCCCACAATAGGGAACAGGATGCGCTCCGTCTGCGAAACTTCGCGGGCAGGCTTCATCTTGATGAGACGCTCCTTCTTGGTAGTGAGCAAACGCATCAATGGGGGCTGAATCAGCGGCACCAACGCCATATACGAATAGGCACACACCGCAATGGCACCCATCAGGTTTGGTGACAACTTTGACGACAGGAAGATGGCCGTAGGACCATCTGCACCACCGATGATGGCGATACCGGCTGCCTGGTTGGGTTCGAAGCCCAAGGCCAGCGCAAACATATACGCACCGAAAATACCAAACTGTGCGGCAGCACCGATAAGCATCAACTTTGGATTGGCCAGCAGTGCCGAGAAGTCCGTCATAGCACCAATGCCCAGGAATATCAGTGGCGGATACCAGCCTTGCCGCACACCCTGATAGAAGATGTTCAGCACGGAGTTGTCCTCATACAGGCCGATCTCCAGTCCGGCATCAGCACGGAAGGGGATATTTCCCAGTATGATACCCAGTCCAATAGGTACAAGCAGCAGGGGCTCGAAGTCCTTCTTGATGGCTAGCCAGATAAAGAAGGCACCCACTACTATCATGATAAGGTTACCTGCCGTCACGTTCGCAAACCCCGTGTACGTCAGGAACTCATTGAAGTTTTCTACGATGAAATTTGTAAATCCCATAATTGTCAATTATCAATTAT
>JAEEGL017021254.1_pt1 | contig 14602 bp, 11 predicted proteins | sample 9134231 | NCBI WGS metagenome assembly JAEEGL01 (sample SAMN16246548, study PRJNA631951) | gut metagenome | biome: gut microbiome; feature: rumen; material: fiber-attached | host: Bos | place: Iran: Karaj | collected 2018-10 | reverse complement strand
TCAGGCTCTCTCCGGAGCAGGTTACCCCGGCGTACCCTCGCTGGACGCTGTAGGGAATGTAGTGCCGTTCATCAAGAACGAGGAGGAGAAGATGGAGTCCGAACTCGCCAAGATGCTCGGAAAATACGAGAACAAGGAGTTCAAATTCGCAGATTTCAACGTTTATGCGAACTGCGCCAGGGTACCTGTCGTGGACGGTCACCTGGAGTCGCTCATAATCAAGATGGGATCCGAACCCTCTGTAGAGGACGTCATCAAGACGTTCGAGTCATACAGAGGAGAGCCTCAGAAGCTTGACCTCCCCTCGGCGCCCAAGCAGCCCATCATCGTCAGGAAGGAGGAGAACCGCCCCCAGCCCGCGTTTGACGTGTTCGCAGGCGGAACCGGAAGGTCCAAGGGAATGGCGGTCACGCTCGGAAGGATCAGAAAGAAAGGAGAGTACTACAAGATCTTCGCACTCTCACACAACACCCTCAGAGGAGGAGCAGGCGGTTCAGTGCTGAACGCAGAGCTGGCCGTCGCGAAGAGGTACATCTGAAGGTGACATGTTGGCCAAGACCTACGAAGAGATAAACGAGAAGATACGCAACGGCAAGGCCGTAGTCTATACGGCCGAGGAGGTCATCGACCTCGTGAAGAAGAAGGGTGCGGAGAAGGCGGCCGAGGAAGTCGATGTCGTTACTACCGGGACATTCGGTGCGATGTGCTCATCAGGTGCATTCCTCAACTTCGGACATTCAGATCCCCCGATCAGGATGACCAACATCCTGCTCAACGGTGTGGAGGCATACGGCGGACTTGCCGCTGTGGACACATACATCGGTGCGACCTCCAAGCTCGAGGGCATGCCCTACGGCGGAGCCCACGTCATCGAGGACCTCATAGCAGGGAAGAAGATCCATCTCCACGCATGGGGGCCCGGAACGGATTGTTACGTCAGGAAGGACATCGAGACGGACATAACCCTCGCCGACCTGAACGAGGCCTATCTCTTCAACCCCCGCAACGCATATCAGAATTACAACGTGGCAACCAATTCATCGGACAGGACGCTTCACACCTACATGGGAAAACTGCTCCCGAGGATGAAGAACGCCACATACAGTTCCGCAGGACAGCTGTCGCCGCTGATGAACGATCCCCACTTGGACACCATCGGCATGGGGACGCACATCTTCCTCGCCGGCGGGGACGGATACGTCACATGGCAGGGGACACAGTTCAACACCATGTCCGAGGAGGTCAACGGAGTTCCCATCTCAGGATCGAGAACACTTGCCCTGATCGGTGACATGAAGACGATGGATGCCAAGTATGTAAGAGGGCTGGACATCGCAGGATACGGAACATCCCTCGCCATAGGTGTGGGTGTGCCGATACCGATCCTCAATGCCGACATCATGAAGAAGTGTGCCATCTCCGATGAGGAGATCTACGCCAACCTGATCGATTACAGCGTGACATCCAAATCGAGACCCGTTCTCGACAGGTACAACTATGCAGAGCTCAGATCCGGAATGATCGATTACGAGGGACACAAGTTAAGAACGTCATCGCTGTCGTCATACTGGGGTGCCAGGATGGTCGCCGCAGAGCTCAAGGACAGGATAGAGAAGGGAGAGTTCATCCTCAACAAGCCGTCGATGGAACTTCCGAAGGAAGGAAAGGTCAAAGGACTCGTAGTCAAGGGGTGAAATGATGGACAGGAAATTCAAATTCAGTTTCCCGGAGAGGAATGTGCAGGACTCCATCGTGTTCTCGATGGTATCCGAGTTCAAGATCGAACCCAGTATCCTCCGTGCCGCCATCGATGACGACGGATGCGGTGTGCTGATCCTCAGGCTCAGAGGCGATGACGAACTCATCGAGAAAGCGCTGAGATATGCAGAGGACCAGGATGTCGAGATCGATGAGCTCGGCGATCACATCATGCGCGATGAGCAGAGATGCTTCAGTTGCGGTGCATGCGTGTCCGTATGTCCGACCAAGGCATTCACGCTCGATCCCGAGACCTTCAAGGTCAACCTGAACATCGAGAAATGCGTCGCCTGCGGTTCATGTCTCTCGGCCTGTTCGGCCCACGCGGTCACACTGACATTATGAGGCAGCACTTCGAGGTAGGGGAGACCGCCGTCACGGTGATCTCCGACGAGAGATACATCAGAACAGCGGAGCAGGCCGTGTTCGATGCGAGGGACATCATCCAGAGGAAGATCTCGGAGGATCCGTTCTTCGGGACGACCTTCGATCCCTACCCTGTCTCCAAGGATGATGATGAACTCATTCAGAGGATGTGCCAGGCATCGAAGATCGCAGGCGTCGGTCCGATGGCAGGGGTTGCCGGAGCCGTCGCAGTATTTGCAGTGGAGAGGATGGTCTCTGAAGGTGCTGAATATGCCATAGTGGAGAACGGCGGAGACATCGCAATGAGGATCGACCGCGACATCACCGTAGGAGTATTCCAGGATGATGAGAGATTCAAGGACATAGCATTCAAAGTCGGGAAGAGGGACGGGATCTTCGGCATTTGCTCATCATCGGCGAAGGTAGGACCTTCGGTCTCGTTCGGCAGGAGCAGCATAAGCACGGTGTTCTCCGATGACGTGATCCTGGCGGATGCGTGCGCTACAGCTCTCGGCAACATGATCAAGGACAGGGAGATGTCCTCCGCTCTCGAGGATATCGGAAAGAGGGAAGGTGTCGACGGCTGCGTCAGCATCTCCGACGGGCTGATGGGGATGTTCGGCAATGTACCCGAACTGATCCGTGCCGTTCAGAAAGATATTACCGCTTCGAGCATAATCTTCTGAACGCATTGATTGTATACTCGTTATGCGTTCGATAATCCATGAGCATCTCAGCAGCATTTGTGAACTTCATAATCGCACACAACGGTAGCAGGAAGACTGCTTCCGATCCCGTATTGTTCCAGAAACATGTCGAAGAGATGCGCATCGCCAACAGCAAACCGTACGTCATGCCCCAGGAATGGGATTTCAAGACCTCGGTGGACAAGGTCGCTTTCGGACAGCACGACTGCTACATCCTGAACGCAGGGAAGGAGAGAGCGGTACTGTATCTCCACGGAGGGGCCGGGATACACCAGATGACCAAGTATCACTACAGGTTCATCAGGAAGATGATAGAGGCCGAGGATGTGACCGTCTATCTCCCCATCTATCCTCTCGCCCCGGTATACACCTACAAGGATACATTCCCGATGCTGGATTTCGTCTATGATCTGATGTTAGAGAAGCATGATCCTTCTAAGATCACGGTAATGGGAGACTCGATGGGCGGCAATCTGGCACTTTCGTTCCCGCAGACACTGATAGGAAAGAAGAGCATGTGCGGTTCCATCATCCTGTTGTCCCCGTGTCTCGACATGTCCGGGGAGCACCCGAAGCTTGTTGAGTATGATAAGAACGAACCGATGCTGTCGATAAAGGAGATCCCGATCTGCGGAAAGCTCTGGGCAGGGGACGCGGATGTGCATGATCCCATCATCAGTCCCATCAACGGTCCTCTCGAGGGTCTTCCGAAGATCTCCGTATATGTCGGGACGAGGGAACTCCTGCTGATAGATTCCGAACGTCTCAGGGACAGGGCGAAGGAGGAAGGTCATGAGCTGTACTACCACGAATGGAAGGGCATGTCGCATGTCTTCCCGGTACAGCCCATAAAGGAAGCGAAGCTCGTATTCCCTCAGATAATGGCAGATTTGGCCTGAATTGTGTCATTCTCTGCCACTAATAAATTATAATAAGAGTTGTTAAGCCCGACATAAGAGAGGTCAGTTCATGGAAGACATTGAGAGACCATGGGTGAAATACTACGATCCCGAGAAGACGAGGGACAGCATCGATTACCCTGACATTTCGATGTACGAGATAGTAAACCGTACCGCAAAGACACTCCCCGACAAGATTGCTTATGAGTTCCAGGGGAAGAACACAGACTACAAGACATTCATGAAGAAGGTGGACCATGCAGCAGCCTGTCTGTACAAGATGGGTGTGAGGAAGGGAGACACATTCGTCATCTGCATGCCCAACACCCCTCAGGCGCTCCATGTGTTCTATGGTGTCATCAAATGCGGCGGTATCGCGACCATGATCCATCCGCTCTCCGCCAAGAACGAGATCGAACAGTATCTGAAGATCTCCAAGGCCAAATACGCTCTAACGCTCGATGCATTCTGCAACAATTTCATCGCGATCAAGGAGAACACGAATCTCGAGAAGCTCGTTGTAGCATCGATCAAAGATGAACTCACACTACTGAAATCCATCGGATTCTCGCTCACTCTGGGAAGGAAGATCCCCAAGCACCCCGCCATGGATTACATCTACGAGTGGAAGCAGTTCCTTGCTCTCGCCGATTCAGATGATATCCCTGCAGTGGAGAACAAGGGCAACGATCCTGCGGTCATCCTGTTCAGCGGAGGTACCACGGGAACACCGAAAGGTATCGTGCTCTCGAACCTCAACATGAACGCTACCGCCCTTGGAACGCTTGCGATCAGCAGCTGTCTTCCTTCGCACATCGATTACATCCTCGAGCATGGTTCGAAGGAGATGTTCGACGCCAGGGATTACACCGTGCTTTCGGTCATGCCCATGTTCCACGGTTTCGGACTTGGCATTGGAATACACACATTCCTCGTGATCGGCGGAAAATGTATCCTCGTACCGTCGTTCACACCTGATTCATTCGCAAAGCTGATAGTCAAGAAGAGGCCGAACTTCATTGCAGGGGTTCCCACACTCTACGAGAAGATGATCTCGTCACCCATCATGAAGGATGCCGACATGTCATGTCTCGACGGTATATTCGTCGGAGGGGATTCACTCTCAGTCGAGACAAGGGAGAAGGTGGACGGATATCTGAAGTCGCACAACGCGAAGACGATCCTCAGGGAAGGATACGGTCTTACAGAGTCAGTTACAGCAACATGTCTCACACCAGCCGACAACTGCCGCATAGGCGGAATCGGTATCCCGTTCCCGGATGTCCTCTTCAAGATTGTCAAGATCGGCACCGAGGAGAGACAGCCTTACGGCGAGGAAGGAGAGATATGCATCTCCGGACCGAACATCATGCTCGGTTACTATGACAATCCCGAGGAGACGGCCCAGACGCTTAAGGTCCACGCAGACGGAAGGACCTGGCTGCACACCGGTGACATCGGATACATGGACGAGGACGGTTTCATCTACTTCAAGCAGAGGTACAAGAGGATGATCATCAAGTCCGGATACAACATCTATCCGAGCCAGCTTGAGAACATCATCGACAAGTATGAAGGTATCAAATCATCATGCATTATCGGTATCCCCGACCCTGTGAAACAGCAGATCGTCAAGGCATTCATCGTCATGGAGGACGGTTACACCGCGGACGAGAAGTTCATGGAAGGTCTGAAGGCCTACTGTAAGGAGAACATCGCCGCATACGCACAGCCCAAGGAGTTCGAGGTCATCGACACCATGCCTACGACCAAAGTAGGTAAGATCGCTTACAGGGAACTCGAGGAACTGGAAGCCAAGAGAAGGGCCGAGAAGCAGGAATGATTCATTCTCTGAACTCGTGCTCTTTCCTGCATCTGGGACATCTGAGGATCTTACCCTCCTTCGTCCTCTTTGCAGTTAAGAGCTTCAAGGTGTTTACCTGGAACATATGGTCGCATTCGGGGCAGACGAAATCCTTCGCCATGATATCACACCATCGTGGGAGGGACGCCCCTGTTCATCCTTCCAGTTATCATATCCGTGATGGTGACATTCATCAGCTTGTCCCCTCTGATTATCCTGTGGGCTGAGAACGGTATCCCCTGGTAGATTATGTTGTCCAGGATATTGACGTTGAATCTCAGGTCATCTCTCAGTGATGCATAGGAAGCCTGTATCCTTCCGATGATCCCGCCCATGGTCTCGCCTATGGCGAAGATGTTGTTCTTCACGAATTCCCTCTTGTTGGTGAAATCGGGATTGGATGCGATGAAGGGATTGTATGTTCCTTCATTCTTGTCATCATCCAGATCCTCTACCGCGTCCATGACGTATACCCATATGCCGAGGTTCCTGAACAGCTCGTGCATCTTGCTGTCGAACCTGTCACCGAGCATTATCTCGAGGACATCGATCATCGACTGCGCAGAATAACCCCCCATCACGATCGGGTCCGATTCACCGGATGCTTCTATCTCCCTGAGCTTATCATACCCTTTCAGGATGGCCTCGTTGTATTCCGGGAACTCATCCTTCGCCTTCCTGATGGCCCTGTTCAGTCCCAACAGGCCGAGATTCGCTTTCAGAGATCCGCCGTTGTCCATCTTGTCATCGAGCAGGCTGTTATTGGCGACGAGGATGGTATAAGCAGTCAGCTTATGCATCAATTCTGTATCGCTGGCACTGTGCCTGATAAGACAGAAATGCTTCTTCGGCATGTGGTCCAATTTCATTCCTTCTTCGAGGATCGAGTTGAAGAACAGTGCAGCGAAGGTCATCTCATAGTTGACTGTCAGTGTCGGGATGAAACCATACTCCTCCCTCAGGTGATGACAGGTCTCACAGTAATAGTTCCTGTAGACGATCCTGTCCTCAAGCGGTAGAGCGGATTCGATGGGTATGGTGTATCCGAACATCTGCCCTAATAATAACAAGTACCTTAATATACGCTCGGTGCATACTGGGCATATAATTCTGCCCATGGGCGGAAAACGGTGAAAGAATGGCTGCAGATTCCAAGAAGAAGAACAAGGACCTTGCTGAAGAGTACAAATCACAGTCTCTGCCCTCAGTGGCCAGAGTCAACTACAAGGGACCCACCGACAGGGCCGATTCATGGGAATCCCAGGCACACACCGGCGGACCCATGTGCTACGGATGCTGCGGACCCAAGTGCACACTTTCACTCGTTGCGATCGTTGCAGTCCTCATCGTCTGCTGTGCCTACGTGTCACAGGACAAGACCTGCTGCAGCATCTGCTACTGGCCGTTCTGAACATCCTGATCATTTTCCGTTCCGAGGGAACCGAGGATGGAACAGTTCGCGACGGTCATCGTCAAGCCAACGCTGGATTGTGACCTTCACTGCAGGCACTGTTATCATCCCATTTCCGACCGTTCGGATTCCGTTCTCAGCATCGAGACCTACGAGCGTATGGTGAAACTCGTCACCGATGGTTTCGAGCAATCAAGATATATCTGGCATGGGGGAGAACCGCTTCTCGTTCCCATGTCATTCTACAAGAAGGCCTTCGCCGTTCAGAGGAAATACTACGGCAAGGCCGGATGCGATAACACCATACAGACAAGCGGGATGCATCTGTCGCCCCGTTTCATAGAGTTCTGCAAGAGCAACAGAGTGAACCTCGGAGTATCGTACGAGGGAGGACTGGATGCAGGACTCCGCCCCGATATGGATTCGCAGCATGTGGATTCCATGGTGGAGTACATGGTGAAGAAGGGGCACATGTTCCTTGTCAGCGCTACCATCCACGGCGGTAATGTAGACAAGATGGGTGAGATCTACGACAAGTTCAGAAACATGGGTGCTTCGCTCTCATTCAATCCGGTAATCAATCTCGGATGTGCCAGAGATAATCCTGATCTCGTCCTAGACCCTGATGATTACGTAAGGAATTCCATCGAACTGTTCGACAGATGGATCCACGACAAGGATGTCAGGACACCGCTGCTTCCGTTCTATCCGTACATCATGACCGTGATAGACGGTTCCCCGAACATATCTGATTGTCCACACGCTTCTTGTCTCGGCAGATGGCTCTGTCTCCACCCCAACGGCGACGTATACCCCTGCGGAAAGGCATGCCCTAAGGACTTCCGTCTGGGGAACATCAATGAAGTGGATTCAATCGATGAACTATTCGAGTCTGACGGCTTCAGGAACATCCTCATCGGTTCCATCGAGAGGCGCAAGAAGTGCAAGAGCTGCGAGATCTACGATTACTGCAACGGAGGCTGCAGCATCGATGCACTCGCCGACGGGGACATAGAGAATTCGGGAGGTGTCTCGTGCAGGATCTACAAGGGCCTGATGCCTCACATCAAGGATACCATCACCGATATACTTGAGAATAAACCTGACATGAATCAGTTTAACGGATTCGTAAGGGATGCAATCTTAGGAAAACTGATCAACCCCCAGATATACGATGCAACATCTTTCCAGTGAGTTTCTTTACCAACTCTTATAATAGCATCCACTGATACTCGCGCATTGCCCTAAGGCAGAGGAGAATACAATGGCAGACGTACAGATCATAGTCGATGCAGGTGTATGCAGGTTCAAGACCGTCATCACCGCAGTCATGGATGATGAGATGAACATCACATACAAGGTGAAGAGCGAATGTCCCGCGGTCAGGGAGATGGCGAAGAACATGAGGCCTATCGGTATCTTCGAGGCTCTTGCGAAACCCTTCCCGGAGAACGTCGTCTATAACGAATTCGGAAACTACCTTGAGCACTCAGCGTGTCCTGTTCCCTGCGCCCTGATCAAGGCAGCAGAGGTAGCTTCCGATATGGCGCTCAAGAAGAACGTCACATTCACCATCGAATGAATTAGATGGGGCGTACATGCCCCTTTTTCATTACTATTTTTATTAAAATGGCCGATAAAACACGATATTAAGTTCTGTTTAGGGGTCGCACGTCACTTTTTGATATATAACCATTACGAAATTCGTAGTGGAAAATATGTCTAATTTTAGACAAAAATGATTATTTCTTGTAAACTAAGTAAGTATTTACTTATTTCTTGTCGCTATTATGACATTTTTAGAAACCAATTAAATAGTGAACATAGAAATTTTTATCCAGTCAATGTGACGCAGGACTTCCGCGTTCAAAACGGAACCCTGAGCGCCATAGAGGTGAGAAGGAATGACCGGAGGAAGAATGAGATCGCTGGTTTTCACAGATGATCTGTTCTTTGTCAGGGGACACCTTTCCGGAACACCTCTTGATAGAAGTGACGTTCCACTTGGGAAACGTTGCGAGGATGGGATACTATGAAAGAAGGCAAGAATCATGAAGAAAAGAAGTATCAAATTCTTCACACTGCTAATCGCAATAGCGGTCGCACTGACAGTCTGCGTACTATTTGTGGATGCAGATTCCGCTGATGCTGAAGGGATTGACAGTTTTTCCGCTGCAGCATCAGCATTTGAAAGCAGCGATAGTGTTGAGTTTAACACAGGCATTACTGTCACAAGTGATAGTAATTTTATAGTTCCAAATGGAAAAACATTGATTATTCCGGCAACTACAACTGCTGATTGTGGTAGTGGTTTATTAATCACAAACAATGGGACAATCATCAATTACGGAACATTAAAAATCTATATGGGGACAAACTCCTCCAATTGTTTGATAAAAAATTATGGCAGACTTGAATTGGATGGAACAGGTACATTCATAAACACCGGAAAAATCTTTTCGGGTAGTGACATAGTAAAAACAGGATCAAACGATCCCGATTATTCTGGTTTGGATTCAGGTTCAGGCGGTTTCATTGTCGTTGCGCCATTGACAAAAGTGTATGATGGTAGTGATATACAACCTTCATTGGTAAGGACGGGCGATTATACATACACAACACCGGATGATTACACATCTACTTGTGGTGTTAGTGGAGAAAATGTTGGCGATCACATACTTACAATTGATTTTGTTGATCCATTCAAAACTGACATTGAAGTATCTTATTCCATAACACCTGCTCCTCTCACGCTCACCCTTTCTGGAACGGCGACATACGGTGATGGTTCAGTGGTTTACTCTATCGATGATTCTCCAGCAATCCTGACTGATGATCAAAAGACAGATTTCATATCTGACTATGCTACATCAGAATACACCAGTTCCTCGGTCGTCGGTTCTGACATAGATGCTGTGTGGACCAAGGCAGGTACTGCGGATACTGCTAAAGCAGCTATCGAGGTGGCTCTTGGTGGCAACTATGATGTCACGTTGGTAGCTGGAAAAGTTGTCGTTTCTAAAGCTGATGCTGCCATCACCACCTCTCCTGTCGGAGCGACTTCGCTGACTTACACAGGTGAAGCTCAGAATCTTCTCTCGACACTTGCGGTGGCTTCCGGAGGAACCGTCTACTACAAGGTAGATTCCGGCGAATACGGAACAGATGCGCCAACTGCCCTGGCATATGGTGACCACACTGTATACTACAAAGTGATCGGTGACGCCAACCACAACGATGTCGCAGAGGAATCTCTCGTCGTATCCATCGCCAAAGGGACCATTACCATCACCGCATCCAGCCATAATCTGACATACGGTGATGACGCACCTACTTACACAGTATCTGCGAATGTCATCTCGGCTGAACAGAAGACCTATATCGCGGCGAACTACGTTAGCTGTGGATACAGCAGCACCACTGCTGTCAGCAACTCCCCGGTAACCGTCGTTCTTAACACGGCCGCTAACAAGACCGCGATAGAGACATACCTTACGTCCTCGATCACTAACAATTACAATATCGTACTGGTCGACGGAGCGGTAACCATCGCTAGGGCTAATGATGAATGGACAACGCCCGGTTCAGCATCCAAGACATGGGGATCAGACGTTGTCACCGCTGGACAATTGGCATCCGAAACAGTACCTGTATTTGCGTACTATTCCAACCCGGAACGTACCTCATCAATAGCCGATCTGAATGCAGTCAATGCAGGAACAACCGTCTATGTGAAGGTCACCACGGAAGAATCGACCAATTACAATGCATTCACGGATATATCAATATCATTCGTGGTCGAAAAGGCCGCTTCCGATATAGCCATCGCAGCGGTACCAGATCTCGACTACAGTGCTGTCGATAAGAAGCTGGTCACCAAGACCGGAAACAACGAACAGACTGTACAGTATTCTATCGATGGCGGTTCCAACTGGGTTACTGCGATTCCCGTATTCACGAATGCGGGAGAATACACTGTGCTCTACAAAGCAGATGCTTCGACTAACTACTCTGCACTCGCACAAGGTTCCGTTGTTGTTGATGTGGACAAGGCCGCTTCCGATATAGCCATCGCAGCGGTACCGGATCTCGACTACAGTGCTGTCGATAAGGAGCTGGTCACCAAGACCGGAAACAACGAACAGACTGTACAGTATTCCATCGATGGCGGTTCCAACTGGGTAACTGCGATTCCCGAATTCACGAATGCGGGAGAATACACTGTACTTTACAAAGCAGATGCTTCGACTAACTACTCTGCACTCGCACAAGGTTCCGTTGTTGTTGATGTGGACAAGGCCGCTTCATCGATTTCGGTGAATGCCTCTCAGACATTCCCTTATGACGGTAGTGCACCCACGATTGCAGTTACGAAGACTGGTGATGGAGTCGTATCATTTACATACTACTCTGAATCATCAGGAGGATCGGCCCTTGGAAGTGCACCTGTTAATGCGGGAACTTGGTATGTCGTCGCAACGATGGCAGAGAGTACCAATTACAATGGGTCCAACAGCGGTGATCGTGTTGCATACACCATTACTGCAGTCGATGTTAGTACTGGGTGGGTCATTGCGGCCATTCCAAACCAGGCTCATACTGGTTCTGCTATTACGCCCGCTTTGAACGTCACATTTAACACGACTCCGTTGGCGATAGATGTCGACTACACTGCAGCTTGGCTCAACAATGTCGATATCGGAACTGCAACGGTCACACTGACGCCGGTAAGTCCGAACTTCACGGGAACGATTTCGGCCAACTTTGAGATCGTACCGTCCGTTGGTGAGTTCTACTATGTGACCATCTACATGCAGGACAGCGGTTCCGGAACGATAGGTCCGATCGATATCGAAGTATCCGCCCTTCCGTACACCATACCTGCGAAGGATGCGCCTGAATGGGACGGTTTCGTTCTGGAACACTACCACATGGCATACCTTAATGCCGCTGCGGACGGATCCGGAACGAGGTTCGACTTCGGTCAGAACATCACACTCGCTGACCTCCAGGCTCTTGATACGGACCACGACTACAATGTGGACATCTACATGATCTGGGAGATCGACCAGTTCACTGTCACCATCACCGGTGAGGGTGTAACGGTCAAGAACGGCGATGTGACCGTTGCAAGCGGATCGAAGGTCGACTACGGTACCGTCCTCAACGCCACGATAGCGGACAAGGTCGGATACAACAAGTCGGTAACGCCTGCAAGCATCACCGTAACCGCTAACGTCGAGTTTGTTGGGACATACACGCCCATCGCCTATGTGATCGCGTTCGATGCCAACGGAGGTACCGGATCGATGGCGAACATCAATGCCACATATGATGTCGAGGTCACTCTCACAGCTGTTGTGTTCACCAAGGAAGGATTCGCCTTCGGAGGCTGGGCGACAGCAGCGGAAGGAGCAGCGGTTTACAGTGACGGAGCCAAGGTCATGAACCTCACTTCCACCGTCGATGCCACCGTGACACTGTATGCGACCTGGATAAAGATCGAGAAGACCGACAACGCTGCCGTCGTGACCGTCACGATCGATGAGGTCTCCGACCAGGCTGCGGACCAGCTGGTCAACACTGCCAAGGAGATGAAGGCGGGAGGTACCGAGAACGTCACCGTTGACGTCAACGCTACCAAGACCGAATCGGTCAGCATCAAGTCCGACAGCATCAAGGATGCGGTGGACAACGGTATCGGTGTCAACATCGCCACAACGAACGGAGCAATGGAGTTCTCCTCGGGAGCCCTTGCTGGACTCATCGAGAACGGTAAGACACTGAAGTCGGAGATCAAGCAGGTCGAGGTTCCGCCGGCATTCGCCAGTAAGATACCCCAGGATGCTAAGGTGTTCAGTATCAGCCTCAGCAGCAACGATACTGCGATCACATCCTTCGGAGCAGCCTTCACCGTGAAGGTGGCATACCAGGCATCAGGCAACACTGACAGTCTCTATGTCGGATACCTTGCCGCGGATGGAACGATCCAGAAGATGGAGAGTCACTATGAGGATGGATTCATGGTCTTCACCACCGACCACCTCTCAGACTACGCCGTCCTCGAGGGATCGTCATCCTCCGGAGAACAGAACCAGGGTCTGTTCCTTGCGATCTTCCTTGTCGCAGCGGTCGTTCTTCCGATCATCGCAGCACTTGTGATCTTCAGGAAGAAGTAATCATAAACGGGGGCGAAAGCCCCCTTTCTACATTTTTTCTAAATCAAAGAAAAGAGTTGTGAGGCACCGAAGGTGCCGTCACGTTCAAAGTTTCTGGACCGCACCGTGACCGGCACAGACAATCATGCACTTGCGCCCGATGTCATCCATGAGCCTTCCCAGCTGGGTGCGCTCCTTGGCGAGTTTCTCGGAATCCGCGTCGACATGTGTCTGAAGGAACGGCATGATGCGGTTGAAGTCCTCCATCTCGGGCGTGAGATGTTTGCTGTTGACGTAGATGTCGCCAGTAAACAGCATCTTCGGTTCCCTGCAGAGGACGATGGTCTCTCCGGGCATGTGCCCGCCGTTGCCCTCGTAGATCTCCAGGGTTATATCTCCGAACTTAAGGTCCTTGAGCTTGAGGAGATCATCATGATCCTTCAGGTCGCCGATGGCCTTGACGTTCTTCTTCTCGGGCGGGATGTAATCCGTGATGATCCTCGACAGTGCATCATAGGCGAGGCTTTCGGGGCTGCGCCTGTCATCATATGAATCGTCCCTTCTGTAGAGCCTGTCAGCCGTCTTCGCGGTAGCAATGATCTCAACATCATCAAGAAGCGACAGCAGACCGCAGTGATCGGGGTCGGCATGTGTGACGAGGAATCTCTTGTTCATGCTGTAGAACGCAGGGAACATCTCGCGGAGCTCCAGGAGGAGTTCGTCCGTATAGATGCCCAATCCCGTGTCGATGAACAGGAGGTCGTCCATGTTCCTGAGGATGTACATGTTGCTTCCGCAGGGCGGTTCGATGATGTGCAGTGTGGTATCTGCAGTCACGTCAATATGTTGGATCTTCGCACGGAAGTTCAGGTCCCTGTTGAATGCGATGTAGTTGGCTATCTGCTTCACATTCTCCAGTGCCTTCGACGGATCCTCTCCCTTGGCGGTGAGCGCCGCACTGACCTTCGATGCCTCGGTGATGAACTGCATAACCTTTCCGTCATCGAACCTGAACAGCTTCTGTATGCCGTTGGCGAGGCGGATGTAGAACACCGTGTTGTCTAGTTCCTTGTCATTGCCGTTGTAGTCCTGCACATCCAGTGCATAGAGCTCAGCGACCTCGTCGAGGATTTTCCTTGACACTCCGGGGTTCTCGACGACCATACCGATGTTGAAGTCCTGATAGCCCTTCATGTCAGCGCTGGAGTTCAGGTACGAGATGTTGACGTTGTACTTGTCGATGACCTTGAGCACGGGATACAGTGCGCCTGGCACATCCGTTATCCTGACGTTCATCACAAGTACCGTGGGTTCCGGAGGGACATCATCCACGTAGGAGATGTCCGCCAGTTCCCTGTCTATCGCGTTGAGCTGATCCTCTGTTGCATTCACTTCGATGAAGAGGTTGATGCCCTTGTTGTAGCTGACACGGGTGATGT